>Ga0302130_1000172_pt1 | contig 51579 bp, 46 predicted proteins | sample CB9_surface_MG_FD_203117 | JGI IMG/M metagenome (GOLD analysis project Ga0302130, IMG submission 203117) | Marine microbial communities from Western Arctic Ocean, Canada - CB9_surface | ecosystem: Environmental > Aquatic > Marine > Oceanic | place: Canada: Western Arctic Ocean | collected... | reverse complement strand
ACGATCCAAAAGTCCGTAAGCATGTAATGTACAAAGAAGCTAAAATCAAATAATTGATGGTGCTTTATAAAAACCGGCCTCTAGCAATAGACGCCGGTTTTTTTATGTACAGGATGTACGGTATGCCGCGGTGACAGGGATGTCATAGAGCGGCAGTTAATGACTCGGATTCACCAAGGCTGTGAGTATGTGGTCTTCCCAGGTGCCTGCGATATTTAAATAAGATTTAGCATAGCCCTCTTTTTCAAATCCTAGTCGCTCAAGCAAAGCCTGGCTGCGATCATTTTTGACCATGTAGGTAGCCATGATACGATGTATATTGAAATGGTTGAACATGTACTCTAGGCACCATGGCATAAATTCTTGCATCAACCCTTGGCCTTGGTGTTGGGCATCAATAGAGAAACCTACAAAGCATGATTGCAAGGGTCCTCGCACGATTTGTGAAAAGTCTATGCTAGCAATCATGCGCCTATGCTGAAGATTAAAGACGCCTAATTTAACTTGTTGGTCGGCGTAAAATGCACCCTCGGCTTCTAGAATACGGTTAAACATGGTTTCTACTTCATAAAAATCAGCCCCTCGCACAGGTTCCCACGGTAAAAAATGCGTCCGATTGCGCGCATAGTAATCGGCTAGGGCGTTAGCATCTTTAGTATCGATGAGGCGGATATGACCGTTGGAGGTAATAATATCTGGCTTAATAGTCATGCAGACAACTCCTTACTGCTATAGGGTAGACCATAAAATGAAACGGCTTATAGGGCTGCTAAAGCCTCCTGTAGGTTTCTAACACCAATAATGTCCATCCCTTCTAAGCCGTCCCGGTCTTTGTCCGCAGACTTGTGGGCCTTTGGAACATTAGCAATAGGCACTATAGCGCGTTTAAAGCCGTGTTTGGCTGCTTCTCGAATCCGTTCTTGGCCACTCGGCACAGGACGGATCTCGCCTGATAGTCCTACCTCACCAAAGACCACTAAGTTCTGATCTAATGCTTGGTCCCTTAAACTGGAAACAATGGCCAATAACATGGCCAGATCGGCCCCTGTTTCAGATACCCTTACGCCCCCTACTACATTAACAAAAACATCTTGATCGCCGGTGTGTAAACCACCATGACGGTGTAATACGGCCAACAACATGGTGAGTCGGTTCTGGTCTAACCCCACGGCTACACGGCGAGGATTATTCATATGGCTGTCATCGACTAAGGCTTGTAACTCAACCAAAAGTGGTCGACTGCCTTCCCATATGACCATCACTAAGCTGCCCGCTGCACTTGTATCACCGCGGGACAAAAAGATGGAACTTGGGTTTTTAACTTCCTTAAGGCCAGTTTCCATCATTGCAAACACGCCTAGTTCATTGACCGCGCCAAACCGATTTTTATGGCTTCTTAAGGTGCGGTAACGACTGTCATTATCACCTTCGAGTTGCAGTGAACAATCGATCATGTGCTCTAAAACTTTGGGACCAGCTAAGCTACCGTCTTTGGTGACGTGCCCCACTAATAGTAGTATGGCGTCAGATTGTTTGGCATAACGTGTAAGGGCTGCGGCACACTCTCTTACTTGGGACACGCTGCCAGGAGCCGAGGTAATGTCGGCTAATTGCATGACTTGGATGGAATCTACCACAATGAGTTTAGGCTCAAGCTGAGCACAGGTCACTAAGATAGCTTCAACGTCAGTCTCGGTGAGCATCTTTAAATTTTGGGTGGGTAATTCTAGGCGCTGGGCCCGCAAGGCCACCTGTTGCAATGATTCCTCACCGGTAATGTACAAGGCAGGCATGCGTTGGGCTAAGCTGCACATGAGCTGCAGTAATAATGTACTCTTACCTGCCCCAGGATGCCCACCAATGAGAATGGCAGAACCTGGCACTAAGCCACCACCTAAAACACGGTCTAGTTCACTAATGCCTGTACCTAAGCGGGGCATACTAGCCACATCAACGTCACTTAGGTCTTGTAACTGTGACGCTACACCGGCATATCCCTTGGCGGCACTGACCCTAGCACTGGCATTTACATGGCCCCCAGTAGGAGCTAAGCGTATCTCTTGCAGACTATTCCAGGCACCACAATCACTGCATTGTCCCTGCCACTTGCTACTGTCAGAGCCACATTCATTACACACATAGGCAGTTTTAGCTTTGGCCATGTTGCTGTCTCAAATTGATGATTAATCCGATTGCAGAAGTATAGCTGCATCTTTGGCAAAATAGGTGAGAATGCCATCCGCACCTGCCCGTTTAAAAGCCAGTAAAGACTCCAACATAACGCTATTTTTATCTAACCAACCATTTTGGAAGGCTGCCATATGCATGGCGTACTCACCGCTAACTTGGTAAGCAAATGTAGGCACTTGGAGTTCACGCTTAACGCGGCTAACAACATCTAAATAAGGCATTCCAGGTTTGACCATGACCATGTCCGCGCCTTCAGCAATGTCCATGGCAACTTCGTGTACAGCCTCGTTACTGTTAGCGGGGTCCATCTGATAGCCAAACTTGTCACTTTTGCCTAAGTTTCCAGCAGAGCCAACTGCGTCACGAAACGGACCATAATAGGCCGAGGCATACTTGGCGGCATAGGCCATAATGCATGTGTTGTGGTAGTTCTTTGCTTCTAAGGCCTGCCGAATAGAACCTATGCGTCCGTCCATCATGTCTGATGGCGCCACGATGTCAGCCCCAGCTTCGGCGTGGGAAAGGGCTTGTTGAATGAGGATATCTACGGTGATGTCGTTAAGCACATAGCCATGGTCGTCAATAATGCCATCTTGGCCATGGGTAGTGAATGGGTCTAAGGCCACATCGGTAATAATGCCAAGTTGGGGACAGGCTTTTTTTACTGCCCTAACCGCCCGTTGGGCGAGACCATCGGCGCTATAAGCTTGCTCTGCCATCAAAGATTTGGCGGCGTCTGGGGTGACAGGAAATAGGGCAATGGCAGGAATGCCTAAGCGCTCTAAATGCTTTGCCTCTATGACTAAATTATCAACACTGAGTCGCTCTACCCCTGGCATAGAGGCCACAGCTTGTCGTTGGTTGTGACCCTCGATAACAAACATGGGGTAAATCAAGTCATTGGTTGTGAGTTGATTTTCACGCATTAAACGGCGCGAAAAATCATTGGATCGCATCCTCCGCATACGGCTGCTGGGGAACTGACGTTGACTGGGTTGAAAGCTCATAGTTACGCCTCTAGTATAAAGTTGTCTAGGTCCAATGGATTATCGGGCAATGACCAATAATGCCATTGTTATAATGATATTGATTCAAGTTCGTCTTGTTTTTCAAGCCATAGTTCTTCGCTTTGTTCATGCTCTTGACTGGCATGGGCTTGCTGGGCCAATAAGTCTTTTAGTTTGGCCTTATTTTCTACTTGGTACAAGCTAGGATCAGCTAACTCCGCTTCTAGTTGATCCAATTTGGCTTGCCATACATCAATGTCTTTTTCATGTTTGCTAATGGCTTTTTTCAACGGACTCAGTTGCTTGCGCTTTTGCGCTTGCTGACGCTTTTGTTCTTTGCGCTCTGCTGGCGTTAAAGCGTCAGACGCTAATGTTTCAGTGCTACTAGGATTTGAGTTTATAGTGTCCTGTCGTTGTTTCATCTTAGCCTGAGCCTGGGCTTGAGCCAGCGCTTGAACTTGCACTTGATAGTCCTGTAAATCGCCTTCAAACTCTTTTACTTTACCATCGGCGACTATCCAATAGTTATCCACTACTTGACGCAACAAGTGACGGTCATGAGAAATGACGACTAGAGCCCCTTGATAGGCTTGTAGTGCCATAGTGAGCGCATGGCGTGCTTCCAAATCTAAGTGGTTAGTGGGTTCATCTAACAACAATAAATTAGGCTTTTGTAGGGCGATCATGGCTAAAGCTAAACGGACTTTTTCACCCCCAGAAAAATGCTTTACTGGTTCAAACACCCGCTCACCTTGCCAACCAAAACTACCCAAGAAATTACGTAGATCTTGTTCACTTGCTGAGGGCTTCAACCGTTGTAAATGCAACAGGCCATTCGCCTCTATATCCAATGCCTCCAACTGATGTTGTGCAAAGTAACCGATCTTGAGGTGTTCTCCAGGCACAACCTGACCTGCCAGAGGCGTTAAGTCTCCCACTAACGTCTTGATTAGGCTTGATTTTCCAGCTCCGTTTGGACCCAGTAAAGCATAGCGCGAATCATGTAATAAGGTAATGTTGGCACTGACAATGGGCTTGTCATAACCAATACTCACTCGGTCCAGATCAATTAAGGTCGAACTGGTCTTATCAAATTCAGGAAAGCGAAAGGTAAAAGGTGAATCGGCATAGGCTGGAGCAATCTTTTCCATACGTTCAAGGGCTTTCACTCGCCCTTGCGCTTGTTTAGCTTTACTCGCTTTGGCCTTAAAGCGCCTAATAAAGTTTTCGATGTGGGCTATTTCAGTTTGCTGCTTGGAATACATCACTTGGTGTTGGGCCATTCGCTCAGCTTTTTGGCGTTCAAAAGCCGCATAGTTACCGCGATAAGAGGTGAGTAGTTTGCGATCTAAATGCACTATCACCTGTACCACTTGGTCTAAAAAGTCACGATCGTGAGAGACTAAAAATAAAGTGCCTGGATATTTTTGTAACCAAGATTCAAGCCACATAGTGGCATCTAGGTCTAAGTGGTTAGTCGGTTCATCGAGCAATAATAAGTCTGATGGGCACATGAGTGCTTGAGCTAGATTCAAACGCACGCGCCAGCCCCCAGAGAAAGTCTCTACAGGCTGATTCCAGTCTTGTTCAGGAAAGCCTAGGCCCTGCAATAATTGTTGGGCACGGTTAACTGCGCTGTAACCTCCAGCATGGTCATAGTCTGCATAAACGTGACTCAGGGCGGCTTCATCATGGGTGGCTTCAGCGGCAGTAATGGCAAGTTCAGCCTTTCTTAAAGCCTGATCGCCATCCAACACATGGTCTAAGGTCGAGCGATTTACATCACCAATTTCTTGTGCCATGTGGGCCATACGCATCGCTGGTGGCCAAGTGAGCTGGCCAGCATCCAGTTGTAATTGACCCAGTAATAATTTAAATAAGGTGGTTTTGCCAGCGCCATTACGCCCAACTAAACCGTACCTCTGGCCAGAATCTAGAGTCAAATCAGCCCCCTCAATAAGAGGCTGACCACCGCGCTGTAGTGTAATTTTGTCAAATTTAATCATGGCCGCGCATGATACCACAGGCTTGGCGAGGCATAAGCCTAAAAATAGACAATCAAATGTAAACAATTGGAAATACTTTTGCTTCGGCTTGGAGTCTTATATATCCTATGCAACGCGCTGAATGATAACGTTTAGCATTATCACCCAGGTATCACCCAGGTATCACAAAGGAATCACAAAGGAATACTATGAAAACTTTAATTAGCCGTTTGGCCGTTACGAGTGCTATTGGCCTTGCTGCCACATCTGCTGCTGCAGACATTGACCTAAATAACGCAGAACAAAACGTAAGCTATAGCTTGGGTACCTTGGTTGCAGGACAGCTTGCAAACGACTTTGACAACTTAAACCTTGAAGCTTTTGTCGAGGGTTTTAATGCCGCTTACCTGGGTCAAAAAACCTTGGTCAACGAGAAAGAAGCTGTGGCAGCAGTGCAGGAATACCAGCGCAAAATAGCCGCTTCAAAATTTGAAGGCGCATTAACAAATAGTGAAGCCTATTTGGTTGAGAATGCAGAAAATGATGGTGTTCAAGTGACGCCGAGTGGCCTGCAATATCAAATTCTAACTACAGCAGAAGGTGATAAGCCCACTGCGACAGATACCGTCACTGTGCATTACCATGGCACGACTATGGATGGCCGTGTCTTTGACAGCTCAGTTGAGCGTGGTGAGCCTGCGCAATTTCCACTCAATGGCGTGATTGCTGGTTGGACAGAGGGTGTTCAATTGATGAGTGTTGGATCTAAGTTTAAATTCTTTATTCACCCTGATTTAGCTTATGGCACTCAAGGTGCTGGGCAAATGATTGGACCCAATGATGCGCTCATTTTTGAAGTTGAACTGATTAAAATAGGTCAGTAAGTCTGAAGCCCTATGCGTTGACAATTATAGGGTTAAAGTAATCAAAGAAAAGCGGAAAAATACGAAATTTTCCTATATGTTCTGCATGGTGTTTAGCGTAATCTAACACCTCAAGGAGAGTGGTTAGTCACATAGCTTGCTATGCAGGACCGACACGGAAGGACAGGAAGTCAACAGGATGTATGCGTGCCTAGGATGGGCACTTCTAATTTGGTGTTACCACCATAAAAAAACCCCAGCGAGCTGGGGTTTTTTTTGTCTGCTACTTAACTAACGTTTAAACGTAGTTAAAGACCAAAACCATAACCGCAGTCAAGCCTAAAGAAGCGTGTATGACACCCTTAACGGTGGTCAATGGACCTTGCTTGCCAAACATTGCATTGGCTTGCAAAGCAGCAATAATGACCAACATCACGATCAAGGAATTGCTCATGCTGCTATACAGGCTCCAACCTAAGGAAGGGTCTGGGTGCCCAGAGGCAAGCATACAGAATGCCATTGGTGCTGAGTAGAGCACGTTGTGGCGTGAAGCCAATAAAGCCTTAGCACCCGCTGCAGGTGCATCACCTTCAGCCATACCAAGAGCGATCTTTTGGTTTGGCCAAATGATCAACCACACGTTTAAAAACATAATGGTACCAAAGACAGCGCCCACAATAATGTAGTTATTGAGTCCAATGGCTAGTTTACCTAAAAGCGCAAGACCCGTTATAAATGTACCCATAGCGCCCCAACGGAACCACCATAAAGCACTCGGTGCGAGTTTGGCCTTAGCATCGGCTAGACCTTCGGCGCTGGCTTGTTTGAAATAGCCACCTTGGATAAAGTTGAAATAATAGAGCATACCGATCCAGGTGATGCCAAATAAAACGTGTGACCAGCGAAATAGAAATCCTATTAAGTCCATGGTGCGCCTCTCATTTAAGTTATTGTATTAAGGTTTTGTCTCTAGATAGGCTCTAGACACAAGGGTAATGGCGGTCATTGTACAGTTAATACAATGACCAGTTCTAGTTGTTTGCGATAAAAAGCTATAGTTCGTCTAAGTAGCGTTCTGCATCTAGAGCTGCCATGCATCCAGTGCCTGCAGAAGTGATGGCTTGGCGATAGATATGGTCCATTACATCACCGGCAGCAAAAACGCCTTCAATACTGGTTTGAGTGGCATTACCTTGCGTACCGCTTTGTACAGTAATGTAGCCACCTTCCATGTCTAACTGGCCTTCAAACAGCCCCGTATTGGGCGAGTGGCCGATTGCGATAAATACACCATCGACATCAAGGTCTTTGGTGCTGCCGTCTTCGCTACTCTTAATGCGCATGCCATTGACGCCCATGTCATCACCCAACACTTCGTCAAGATTATGATGCCATTCGACCTTCATGTTGCCATTTTCTACTTTGTCCATGAGGCGATCAGCTAGGATTTTTTCACTGCGGAATTTTCCACGGCGATGCACGACAGTGACTTCTGCTGCAATGTTGCTAAGGTAAAGTGCTTCTTCAACTGCGGTATTACCACCACCAATGACCGCCACTTTTTTGTTACGATAAAAAAAGCCATCACAAGTGGCGCAAGCTGAAACCCCTCTGCCTTGGTAGGCAGTTTCGCTATCTAAACCCAGATAACGGGCGCTTGCTCCAGTACAGATAATAAGAGCATCGCAGGTATACTGGGTGCCTTGACCTGATAGTTGGAATGGGCGTTGCTTCAAATTTACAGAATCAATTTGATCAAAAATAATTTCCGTTTCAAACCGCTCGGCATGGGCTTTCATGCGCTCCATTAAAGCGGGCCCTTGCAGCCCTTCTACATCTCCAGGCCAGTTATCTACTTCTGTGGTTGTGGTTAACTGTCCACCCATTTGCATACCCGTAATTAACACGGGGTTAAGGTTGGCGCGCGCTGCATAGACAGCTGCAGTATAGCCGGCAGGGCCAGAGCCTAAAATTAGTAACTGACAGTGCTTTACTTCGCTCATAGTGAGTCCTATATAATGATATGGTACAACTGAAAATATGCGGGTGACCTTAGCATAATTCAACCCACAGGGCAGGCAGTTTATGCCATGATTTTAGAAATTTAAAGGAATCGAACATGGGCAGCAAAGTTGAAAAAAATGTGGATGAAAAGGTTCGGCTCGACAAGTGGTTGTGGGCGGCTCGATTCTATCGAACCAGAGCCCTTGCCAAACAAGCGGTCGAGGGTGGCAAGGTGCATTATCAAGGTGCCAAAGCTAAGTGCAGTCGAGTGGTTGAAGTGGGTGCGAAAATATCCATACGCCAAGGCTTTGATGAAAAAATAATTGAGGTCCAAGCCATTGCTGGAAACCGAAGAGGTGCCCCAGAAGCCGCTCTGTTATACACCGAAACTGCCACCAGTGAAAAAGCACGTGCAGATCTTGCCGCCAGCCGCAAAGCTATGGGACAAGGCTCTGTTTCTGATGGCAAACCGACCAAAAAACAGCGCCGGGACCAGCAGCGTTTTGAGCAGCAGCAGTTGTAGTCTACAATTAGCCGCTATCTATTTTTTTTCGAGACAGATGATTTTTATGACCAATGATGAAATGCAAGGCTTCATGTTCACTGATATGGACATACGTGGCGTCCATTTGCGGCTTGACCAAGGTGTAAAGGCTTTGTTAGATGAGCAAGATTATCCCGCCCCTGTAGCCCGTTTATTAACAGAAATGCTGATTGTTGCTTGCCTGCTCAGTGCCAACCTTAAATTACGTGGTCATTTAAGCGTGCAAATTCGGGGGTCTGGGCCAATAAAATGGGTCATGGCAGAGTGCCGACAGTTGAGTAACGATCCAGAGCAACCCTTTAGAGTCAAAGGTATGGCGCAAGTTGATGGCGTCGTGGGTGCAGACGCAAGCTTTGCTGAACTGGTGGCTGATGGACGTTTGATTATCACTATTGAGCCTGACCAAGGACAGCGGTATCAAGGCATAGTGATGGCGGATCAAGGGACTCTTGCAGAGTGTATTGAAAGTTATTTTTACCAATCAGAACAATTGCCTACCCATATTCAATTGGTCAGTACAGAGGCAGGCGCTGCAGGGCTGATGCTGCAAAGATTGCCCCAAACCACAGTTCAAGAAGATCAAGCTGACTTAGACTGGGAATTGGTCCACGCTTTAGCTGCTTCTCTGACGCAGCATGAGCTTGCACAGTTGCCTGCAGAGCAAGTCTTATATCGGCTATTTCACGAGCATCAAGTGCAAGTATTTGCCCCACGACCTATTTTGCAGCAGTGTGACTGCAGTCGTGAACGCTGTGGCGCGGCAATTGTAGGATTAGGTGCAACAACAGTTAATGAAATTTTAGCAGAGCAAAAAGCCATTATTATTGATTGCCACTTTTGCAACACTCAGTATGCATTTGATAAAGTGGACTGCCACCTTTTGCTGGAGCAGGATGTCTTGCCGGCTAAAGTTGAATCAGCATTGCATTGAGTAACTGCTGGTTGGCCCACCTAAAGGCCAATTTTTAGGTCGCTCAAACGGCTGTACTATTAGTATAATTGATGGGCTTTATTTTGGCTTTTATGGGGCTTTTCTGACATAATCCAGCCTCATTTTTATCGTCGGATTGACATACTCCCACTTAGGTTATTTAGAAGATCCTAAAAACCTAAGTAAATCATAGGTATTGATACATGAACGCATCTGCAGCTACTGATACTGGAACCACCTTTACGCAACTCTCTCCTGCGAGTTTAATCCAAAAAGCTATCGCCAACGGCGAAGGCACTCTAGCCAATACTGGCGCTCTAAACGTTATCACGGGTGCCCGCACTGGACGTTCTCCGCTAGATCGGTTTGTCGTTCAAGAACCCAGCACTGCTGACCAAATTGAATGGGGCGCCGTAAATCGTCCGGTAACACCAGAAATATTTGCGGCTTTATGGGACCGTGTCACAGCCTCTTTAACTGGCCAAGACAAGTATGTGGCCAATGTCCATGTGGGCGCAGATCACAATCACTACATTCCTATTCGTATGACGACCCAAACCGCATGGCAAAACTTGTTTGGCCAAAACTTATTTATCGTGCCACAAAACTACAATCCTGCAGGTAAAAGCGAGTGGCAAATTCTTAATGTAGCTAATTTTGAGTGTCAGCCAGAGCGAGATGGCACTAATAGTGATGGCTGTGTGATGATTAACTTTGCCCAGCAGAAGGTATTATTAGCAGGCATGCGCTACGCGGGAGAAATGAAAAAAGCCATGTTCTCCGTGCAAAACTTCCTCCTACCAGCACATGAAGTATTGCCCATGCATTGCTCTGCCAATGTAGGCGATGATGGCAAAACCACTTTATTTTTTGGTTTGTCTGGTACCGGTAAAACTACCCTTTCTGCAGACCCAGAGCGCTATTTAATTGGTGATGATGAGCATGGATGGGGCGAAGGTGTGGTGTTTAATATTGAAGGTGGTTGTTACGCTAAAACCATTAACCTCAGTAAAAAGAACGAGCCCATCATTTGGGATGCAATCAGATTTGGCGCCATCGTCGAGAACGTATGGTTAGATGATGACAGTAAACAAGCTGATTATGATAATACGGACATCACAGAAAATGGACGGTGTGCCTATCCCTTAGAGCATATTGAAAAACGTACGCAAAAGAATTTAGCGGGTGAGCCAGAGGCCATCATATTTTTAACCTGTGACTTGACCGGTGTGTTACCTCCCGTATCTATCTTGACTAAAGAAGCTGCAGCATATCACTTTCTAAGTGGTTACACTGCTTTGGTTGGCTCCACAGAAATGGGTTCTAGCGCAGCCATCCGCTCGACCTTCTCTACTTGTTTTGGCGCCCCCTTCTTTCCTCGTCCAGCAGGCGTTTATGCGGAGCTTTTGATGAAGCGCATTGAGTCTTTTGGTAGCAAAGTGTATTTGGTTAATACGGGTTGGACGGGAGGTTCATACGGCACCGGTAAACGCTTCAGTATTCCAACTACCCGTGCCATTATTGCGGCCATCCAAAGTGGCAATATTGCTGAAGCTGCAACCCAACACTTAGCGGGACTCAATGTTGATGTGCCAACGACCCTTGAGGGCGTAGACAGTGCTCTGCTCAACCCTCGTAACACTTGGCAAGATCAGGATGCATACGACACAGAGGCTGCCAATCTAATTGGCAAATTTAATGAAAATTTTAAACGTTTTAGTGTCTCAGAAGCCATCGTTAATGCAGGTCCACAGCCCAGTTAAATAATCTGAAGCAAAGATTAACAATAATTAAAAGGGCCGCTAGAGGCCCTTTTTTTGGCTTGATCAAAGGCGCCTTTAAAAACTGCCGTGCGCCCCCATTATATTGAGTTGAGTTTTTGAGATAAGAAGGATGCTTAGTTCGTGATAAATCAACAAATTGCTACCGAACTTGCGGTTCAAAGATGGCAAGTAGATGCTGCAGTTACATTGTTAGATGAAGGCTCAACAGTGCCCTTTATCGCCCGCTATCGCAAAGAAGTGACGGGTGTACTGGATGATACTCAATTACGCGCTTTAGAAGAGCGTCTTGGTTACCTGCGTGAGCTTAACGCTCGCAAAAAAACTATTTTGGACAGCATTGATAAACAAGAAAAACTAACCCCAGAATTAGCTAAACTCATTGATGCGGCTGACAGTAAAACACGATTAGAAGACCTATACTTGCCGTTTAAAACGAAGCGCCGAACTAAGGCTCAAATTGCCATAGAGGCAGGCTTGCAGCCACTAGCGGATGCTCTGCTCAAAGACCCCACCCTAGACCCAGAACAAGTTGCAGAGACTTATCTTAATATTGACCTTCAAATCACCCATATAAAAGACGCCTTAGACGGTGCTAAGCAAATACTCATGGAACGTTTTAGTTTAGCTGCAGACCTACTCGCAGAATTGCGTCACCTTGGTTGGCAAGATGCGCAATGGCAAACCCAAGTAGTTGATGGCAAAGAGCAAGTGGGGGTCAAGTTCCAAGATTACTTTGAGTTTCAAGAAGCGCTAAAGACGATTCCCTCCCACCGGGCTTTAGCTATATTAAGGGGCCGTAACGAAGGCATTTTGCAGGCCAGTATACTGTGGTCTAAACATGAACACTTGCCTTATGAGTCAAGGGTGGCATCTTATTGGAATATTAAGGAAGAAGGCCGAGCCGCAGATAAGTGGCTCAACGAAGTGGTGCGTTGGACCTGGCGCGTGAAGCTTGCCAGTCAGTTAGAAACGGCACTTGTTAGCCGTGTTAGAGAGGCATCAGAAGACAGCGCCATAGGGGTTTTTGCCAATAACTTAAAAGACTTATTATTGGCCGCTCCAGCCGGTGATAAGGTGACCCTTGGTTTAGACCCAGGCCTACGTACTGGCGTCAAGGCAGTGGTGGTAGATGCCACAGGCAAATTGCTGACCACCGAAACTATTTTCCCCCATGTGCCCCATAATAAATGGCAGGCTGCGTCAGCCCTTTTGGTAAAGTGGTGCCAAACTTATCAAATACAGCTCGTGGCTATTGGTAATGGAACGGGCTCGCGCGAGACTGATAAGCTGGTTAAGGAAGTTCAAGCAAGCCTAAAAACTCAGGCTCCCCAACGAATTATTGTTAGTGAAGCGGGGGCGTCAATCTATTCTGCATCGGCCCTTGCTGCGGCAGAATTTCCAGATTTGGACGTGAGTTATCGAGGAGCGGTCTCGATTGCGAGGCGGCTACAAGACCCATTAGCAGAATTAGTTAAAATTGAACCTAAGGCGATTGGTGTAGGCCAATATCAGCATGACGTCAGTCAAGTGCAGTTGATCCGAAAACTGGATAATGTGGTTGAAGATTGTGTCAATAATGTGGGCGTTGATCTTAATACTGCATCGGCGCCGTTATTAGAGCGTGTGGCAGGCCTGAATAAAACCATGGCAGAGAATATTGTGATCTATCGTGATATCAATGGGGCCTTTAATAATCGTAAGCAGTTGCTTAAAGTCAGTCGGCTGGGCGATAAGGCGTTTGAGCAATGTGCTGGGTTTTTACGCATCCGTGGTGGTGATAACCCTCTAGATGGCACCTCTGTTCATCCAGAAGCCTATGCTTTAGTTGACCAATTGGCTGGGCAGCTTAAACTCACCGTGTCTGACCTTATGGGGAGTGATCAACTGCAACAGATCCAGGTTAAACAAATGCAAGATCAAGGCGTGGGTGAGCACACTCTCAAAGATTTGTTGAGTGAGCTGCAAAAGCCTGGGCGTGACCCAAGGCCAGAATTTCGTATGGCTAAGCTTACAGAGGGTGTGGAAAGTATTAAGCAGTTAATTCTAGGCTCTATCATGGAAGGCACTGTGAGCAATGTGACTAATTTTGGTGCCTTTGTCGACCTTGGGGTTCACCAAGATGGTTTGGTCCATATCTCGGCTTTAGCACACCAGTATGTTAAAGATCCTCATGACATCGTAAAGGCTGGGGACATTGTCAAAGTGAAGGTAATGCAAATCGATGTGCCGCGCAAACGTATTGGACTTTCTATGCGCTTAAGTGATGAGTTGCCGACCCAAGATGATCAGCTTAAGGTTCACAAGCCTCGGCCCAATGTCAATGTGGCAGCGCAGGAACCTGCTCGCGCTGCTCCAGCGCAATCGCAACAATTGCTGGGTAGTATGGCGCAAAAGCTAAAGGAAGCTCAGTCACGCTTAAAAAAAGCAAACTAAAACAGAATTTGACGCCCAGCTAGACTAAGCTTTTTATGTCCTTAGTCGTTGGCTATTTAACACTATTTGGAGCACCAGATGCCCGCTTATTTACAACAACACCTTCAGCAGGTGAAACAATCACCTGTCGCCATAACCTTGAAGAGTTTGCAGTGTGGAATTGAAAAAGAAGGCTTAAGGGTAGACCTGAGTGGCCGTGTGAGCCATAAGGACCACCCACTATCCCTTGGATCAAGCTTAACCCATGGCAGCATTACCACAGACTATTCAGAAGCACTTTTGGAATACATTACTCCTGTGTTCCAAAGCCCTACTGCTGCCCTAGATTTTATGCAGCAATTGCATAGTTACAGTGCCAGTAAGTTGCAGGGGTTGGGTGAGTATGTTTGGCCTGCTAGCATGCCCTGTTACCTTGATGGTGAGGATGATATCCGTATTGCAGACTTTGGGAGCTCCAATACAGGTAAGCTGAAACACACTTACCGCGTTGGTTTGGCGTGGCGCTATGGTAAAACGATGCAGTCTATTGCAGGCCTGCACTTTAATTTCTCGCCGCAAGATCATTTTTGGCCAGCGTATCAACAACTGCTTAATAATGAACAGACCTTGCGTGACTTTCGCTCCAGCCAATATTTTGGTTTGATCCGTAATTTTAGGCGTCACTCGTGGATTTTATTATATCTATTTGGAGCCTCACCAGCCTTAGATTCAAGTTTTGTTAAAGGCCGTGAGATAGACTTAGAGGAAGGCCCTGATGGATGCTTAATTGGACCTTACGCCACTTCTTTGCGCATGAGTGACTTGGGCTATAATAATAAAGTTCAGTCAGTATTGAATTTGTGTTTTAACCACTTAGATACCTATGCTAAGTCCCTGGAACATGCTATTTCTACGCCCCTATCTCAGTACGAGAACATAGGCGTAAAAGTAGATGGTGCTTATCGTCAACTCAATGCTAATTTACTCCAAATTGAGAACGAATATTATAGTGATATCCGCCCTAAACGAGTAGCTCGCGCCGGTCAAAAGCCGGTCCATGCGCTTAAAGAATCTGGTGTGGAGTACGTAGAAGTCAGAAACATAGATCTCAATCCCTTTTTGCCACTCGGCATTGATGCACAACAAAGTCAGTTTATTAATGTCTTTTTGTGCTGGTGTTTGTTTGATCAAAGTCCAGAAATTAGCGACCAAGAATGCGATTTAATTAAAACCAATCAAGCCGTTGTCGTGCGCCAAGGGCGCAAACCTGGATTGATGCTTGGAACTTGCAGTGGGCCTAAGAGTTTGCAGTCGCTGGGCTTTGAGATGATTTCTAAGCTGCGCTTAGTGGTTGACGTAATGCCTGATAAAACAGAGGTATTAGAGGCTATTGATGCTATGGAAGCGCGCCTAAAAGACTCATCGTTGACACCGTCTGCGCAAGTTTTAGAGGCCATGGTGAATGGCAACTTGTCACATCAAGCCCTATCCTTTAAGTTGGCGCAGCAGCATCAAGCTTATCACTTAGAACAGAGTCTAAGCTCTCATCGCCAACAAGAGTTAAGTGAGCAAGTCACTGCATCTATTGCTCATCAACAGCGTATTGAGGCTGAGCAAACTGAACCCTTTGACGATTTTCTGGCAGCCTATTTGGCCCAGTAACTGGGCGCATTACCAAGGGTTTAACTGTTTAAGAAGATCACACTGCTGCCGACCACCACCAAGGCTGCGCCTAGCCAAGCACCACGACTGGGTCGCTGTCCGGTAATGAACCAAACCACAGGCAAAATAATCACGGGTGTGATGGCTGATAAGGTCATCACTATGCCGACTTCACCTCGACCTAAAGCATAAACCAACAAAGTCATACCCAAGACCAATCCTAAGGTCGCACTGCTCATAGTGCGCCACACGAATGCAGGTGTCGGTGCTGCATTGGCTTTGGCCCAGGCAAACGGCAAAGCCCGTACAAGCAATAATACGACGGCAGCAAAGCCGACTCTAATGGCGGACGCTGCAATAGGGTCAGCACCAGCTAAGAGTACAGGTTTGGCCAATACAGCGCCTGCTGCTTGGCCAAACGCCGCCGTCAGTCCAATTAAAATCCCCCAACCCAAATGACCACTCACTTTTTCTAAGCGATGCTGGCCTTCGTTTTTGCGACCCCACCAAACAGCATTCACAACGCCCAGTAGAATTAAGCCACAGCCAATTAATAGATTTGTGCTAAGGGTTTCACCCAACCAGATAAAGCCCATGCCAGCAGCCATTGGCGCACTGGTCGCAAATAGCACAGAATTGCGCCGGGGTCCGATGCGCTTTAAAGCTTGCATGAGCGCTGTATCACCAATCACAATGCCTACTAAGCTAGAGCCAATTAGGGCGAGCATGGCGTTGTTAGGGACGCTTGACCATAAGCCCATAATGCTGGTGATGATAATCAGCACGGTCCCAGCAAAGACGACTCTATAGCGATTGAAGGCCACCGCTCCAAAGTGGTGAACCCCGGGGGCCGCTAAAATAGCGGTAAAAGTCCAGCATACTGCGGCGGCTAGGGCAGCCAGTTCGGCAATCGGTAAATTGCTCATGTTATTCCTTTAAACTAGACAAGGGCGCCAGAATAGCAGTTCTTGGCTATAAATCCACTAAATACCCTACCTCTGTGCTGCGACCGGCTAACTGGCCCAGAAGTAAATATTAAGGCTATAATGTGTTCTTTAAATAGCCTCCTTTAAGATTCACTGAGACATCTATGTATTGCCCCTTTTGTACTCATCCTGAAACCAAAGTAATCGACTCGCGACTAGTTAGCGAAGGTGAACAAATTCGTCGTAGACGCGAATGCTTAACCTGCAACGAGCGCTTTACGACCTTTGAAGTGGCCGAACTATTGATGCCCAGAGTGGTTAAGCAAGATGGCACCCGCCAGCCTTTTGATGAAGACAAATTACGTGCTGGCATCTTAAGATCCCTAGAAAAGCGCCCCGTTAGTATTGAAGCTATTGAAGCCAGCCTAAATCGTATTAAACACTCTTTGCGTGCTAGTGGAGAGCGCGAGGTAGGCACTCAGTTGGTGGGTGAGGCGGTCATGGCACAATTGCGCCAGTTAGACGAAGTGGCATATGTGCGCTTTGCCTCTGTGTATCGTAGTTTTAAAGACCTTAATGAGTTTCGCGCAGAAATTGAGCGCTTAGAACAAGAGCACCAGGGTAGCTAATGGCGATTCAATCCATGCACCATGAATTTATGACATTAGCTTTAAAGCAAGCCAGTTTTGGACAGCTGATTGCGCGGCCTAATCCAGCCGTTGGATGTGTGTTAGTTAAAAACAACCAGGTCGTAGGAACCGGATATACCCAACAGGTAGGTGGCCCTCATGCCGAAGTGATGGCCATCCAAGCTGCTGGTGATTTAGCCAAGGGAGCTATTGCGTATGTCACCCTAGAGCCTTGTGGCCATTATGGGCGCACCCCCCCATGTAGCTTAGCCCTCATAGAGGCGGGTGTAAGTGCTTTGGTGTACGGCTGCCAAGACCCTAACCCTTTAGTTGCAGGGCAGGGTCTAAGCCAACTAAGGACGGCAAAAATTGAGGTTATTGGACCAATTATGGAGGCAGAATGTAAGCGATCTAATCGTGGGTTTTTGCAACGTATGAAAACTAATAAACCCTACGTGATCAATAAATTGGCGATGAGTTTGGATGGTCGAACAGCGATGGAATCTGGTGAAAGCCAATGGATTACTGGACCTGAAGCAAGGGCTCAGGTGCATCTATTGCGGGCCCAAAGTTGTGCAGTAATTACTGGCATTGGGTCTGTATTGCGAGATAATCCAAGCATGAATGTGCGGGCTGATGAACTGACTTTAGCGGGGGTGGCTGAGGCCACGATTGAGTTGATCAAACAACCTTTGCGTGTCGTGCTGGATAGCCAGTTGCGTTTGCCCACCTCGGCTAAAATTTTGCAGCAGCTTGGTTCAGTATTAGTCATGACTTGTGTGGCCGACCTGCAGCGGCACCGGGCTTTGATCGACATGGGCGTGGAGCTAGTGGTCTGTGCTGCAGATGACCAGGGTAAAGTTGATTTATCCTCAGTACTGACTATATTGGGCCAACGTCAGTGCAATCAGGTGCTGGTAGAGGCTGGTGCAGGATTAAGTGGGGCTTTCTTAAAGGCCGGTCTAACCCATCATTTAGTGGTGTATATGGCGCCCAAGTTGTTGGGCAGTCAGGCTAAAGCTTTATTTAATCTACCCTTGGACACAATGGCGCAGGCTGTTGATGTCGATATTAAAGGTATCTCACAAGTGGGTAACGATTGGCGTATCGATGCTACCCCAAAACGCCCTGATAACTAGCCACTGCTCAGGAAATCTGGCACAATGGCCCGCTCGTTGGCCTGCTCAATAACCTCTTGTTCTGGCCATGAAACTAAGCATGGGTTAGCGCATGAACATGAACACCTCCGTCGAACTTATCGAAGACCTCCGAAAAGGAAAAATGATCATCCTTATGGATGATGAAGATCGTGAAAATGAAGGTGATCTGGTGATGGTTGCGGAGCAAGTGCGACCAGAAGACATTAATTTTATGGCCAAGCATGCCCGAGGCCTAATATGCCTCACCTTGTCTCGAGAACATTGCGCAAAGCTGGATTTACCTTTGATGGTAAAAAGTAATGGCACCGCTTATGAGACTAACTTTACAGTGTCGATTGAAGCAGCTAAAGGTGTGACGACGGGTATTTCTGCTGCCGATCGCGCTTATACGATTCGCACCGCTGTAGCTAGCAGTGTTAAGCCAGAAGACATCGTGCAACCGGGTCACGTATTTCCGTTAATGGCAAAAGAAGGTGGGGTGTTAACTCGTGCTGGCCATACGGAAGCGGGCTGTGATTTGGCCCGTCTTGCAGGCTATAGCCCGGCCGCAGCCATCGTCGAAATTATGAATGACGACGGTACCATGGCGCGGCGTGATGACCTTATGACATTTGCCGCTGAACACGATTTAAAAATTGGGACTATTGCGGATTTAATCCACTTTCGTAACCTCAATGAAAAGACGGTCACGAAAGTGAGCTCGCACCCGTTGCCCACGCGCCATGGCGAGTTTACCTTACACACTTATGAAGACAGCATTTATGGTGGCACCCATGTCGCACTCACCATGGGCAACATTAAGCCTCAGGACTCCACCATTGTGCGAGTGCACATGGCGGATGTATTGCGAGATCTAGTGGGTGCAGTGCCCTCTTTGCCTAAATGGACTATCGATTCATCGCTAGAGCGAATTGCTAGAGAGGGCCAAGGCGTATTAGTATTGTTGGGTCAAACGGATGATCGTAATCTTCGAGGCAGTATTGATGCCTTTTTTGAAACGTCTGTCCCGCGTCAGTTCAATACAGATGGCTCTGGGGCATATCTAAATGTAGGGACTGGGTCACAAATTTTGCGCGACTTAGGTGTAGGCAAGATGCGTTTACTCAGCCAAGAAATGAAATTCAATGCCATTTCAGGTTTTGATTTAGAAATAGAAGAGTACATTGACTGTAACCACTAAGTGGAAACAGCATGGTAATTGCAAGGAATATATATGTCTGTAACTCACATTGAAGGCCGTTTTAATGACGCCAATGGTCACTACACTCTTGTTGTTGGCCGTTTTAATTCGTTTGTAGTAGAAAGCTTAGTTGAAGGAGCCCTAGACACTCTTAAACGTCATGGCGTTGATGCGGATAAAATCCGTGTAGTGCGAGTGCCTGGTGCTTTTGAGATCCCCTTGGTCGCACAAAAAATTGCTCAACAAGGCAAAGATGATGCCATTATTACCCTTGGTGCAGTCATTCGGGGTGGCACGCCTCATTTTGAATATGTGTCTGGTGAAGCCTCCTCAGGGATCTCCAAAGTCTGCCTAGAACATGGCATACCAGTTGCCAACGGCATATTAACAGTGAATTCGATAGAACAAGCGATTGAGCGAAGTGGCACGAAAGCGGGTAATAAAGGTGAAGAAGCCGCTATGTCGGCGCTTGAAATGGTTAGCCTGTTACGACAGCTAGAGGCATAAATGAGCACAAATAAGGCTCGTCCAGACCGTCGCCGTGCAGCTAGGGAACTAGCCTTACAGGCCTTGTATCAAATACACATGAGTGGCGCCAGTGCGGTGGATGTGCAGGCTGAATTTTTAGTAGACCAAGACTTCAAAAACGCAGACAAGCGCATGTTTGGACAACTTTTGCGCGGTGTTGCTGCGCAAAGTGATAGCCTTGATACCATGATCGAGCAGCATTTAGATCGCAAACTCAGTGATTTAGACCCCATTGAACTGAACGTACTGCGCATGGGGGCTTATGAACTAAGTGACTCAGTGTCAGTACCCTATCGGGTGGTGATTAATGAATGCATTGAGCTGGGTAAAATATTTGGTGCGACTGACGGTCACAAATATGTTAATGGCATCCTAGACAAGATCGCACTCAGCCACCGCGCTGTAGAAATTGCAGCAAAACAAAATGCCAGCTCTCGCTAGTTAAAGTATGTGAATGCCATGGGCGAATTTGATCTTATAAAGCGCTATTTTGATCGCCCTGAACTTCGGCCAGGTGCGGCGATGGCCCTTGGGCCAGGTGACGATTGTGCTTTACTCCAAGTCCCCTCTAAACACCAGTTATCGATAAGCAGTGATACCTTCGTAGCGGATGTGCATTTTTTAACTGACATGGCTGCTGACCAAATTGCGCAACGCTGTTTAGCCGCCAGTGTGAGTGACTTAGCCGCCATGGGTGCCACGCCAGCGTGGTTTAACCTATGTTTGACCCTGCCCAGTGCAAATGCAGCTTGGGTGAGTTGTTTTAGTGACGGGTTAGCGACGCAAGCTCAAGCTTGTGCGATCAGTTTAGCCGGTGGGGACACAACACGTGGGCCATTAACTATTAGCATTCACGCGATGGGTTTGGTGCCTGTGGGTGAGGCTATTACCCGCAGTGGTGCTCAAATAGGCGACGTCATTATGGTGTCTGGTAGTTTGGGGGATTCAGCAGCAGGACTGCAAATCATACAACAAGGTGATACCTCACACCCCCTGAGTAAACGCTATTGGAATCCCACGCCGCGTATAAAACTTGGGCAATGGTTAAGGCACAAGGCCAGCGCTTGTTTGGACGTCTCTGATGGCTTAATTCAGGATTTAGGCCATATCTTATCAGCCAGTGGTTGTGGTGCAGATATACAACTACAAGACCTGCCCTTGTCTGCTGCGTTGTTGGCTAATGTATCACCAAGTCAGGCCCAAGACTTTGCCCTTAGTGGGGGTGAAGATTTTGAACTGTGTTTTACTTTGCCTGCTCATTTAGTGGCAGTAGCACAAGCCTATTCACTGTCTCAAAACCTACCACTGACCGCCATAGGTCGCACCAGTGCTGAGTTAGGTTGTCGCATTTGGAACGAGGATAAGGGCTTGGTTACTGCTCGTCAAGGCTATCAACACTTTTGAGGAGTTATGCCATGAAGCCGGTTAAAGTCGAACCCAATTGGTTCAATCCAATCCATCTGTTAGCATTTGGATTTGGCAGCGGTGCTGCACCCAAAGCCCCAGGTACTTGGGGTACTTTGGCGGCCGTGTTAATTTACTGGCCATTATCCCAACTTTCACCTGAGCATTATTTACTGATGCTACTAGTGACTAGTGTGATGGGTATCTATATTTGTGGGCAAACAGCAAGAGACCTTGGCGTGCATGACCATGGCAGTATTGTGTGGGATGAGTTTGTCGGTTTTTGGATTACCATGTTCGCGGCCCCAGTGGGATGGGTATGGGTGGTGGTGGGGTTTGTGTTGTTTCGTTTTTTCGATATTATCAAACCATGGCCAATAAGTTGGATTGACAAAAAAATCACCGGTGGATTCGGCATCATGTTAGATGATGTGATCGCCGGGGTGATGGCAGCTGTGGTGCTTCAGGGGATCGCTTGGTGGCTTTAAACCAAAATCATTTTGGTGCGCACCAATGACAACCGAAGGCAGTAAAGAGCTAAAAAACTAAACAGCACAAAGCTCCAACCAGCAATCGATAGGCTTAAGAAAGTCCACTGTATTTCTGCACATGAACCTGAGCCTTTAAACATGGTGATAATCACCTCAACCAAAGGAAAGGCATCAACCATATAACTAAAGCTGGGGCCACAAGCAGGCACTAAGTCTGCGGGTAAGCTTTGTAGGTACAATTGCCTTCCAGCAGCCCCCAAACCCAGTAAACTGAGTAGGAAGAGTAAAAAACCATAGCGCCTATGGCCGCCAAAATAGGGGTTGTGTAAAGCGGCGAGCATGAATATAAAGGCCATGCCTAGATAAACAAAACGCTGACCCATACAGAGCATGCATGGGTCTAGACCCATAACAAACTCCATGTATAAACCGATTCCTAAAATCACCGCACAAGCGGCAAAGCCAAAGATAAATTGCCCACGGAAACCGGCGTATTTCATGTTCAATGCCAACTTTTGATGATATTGCGTCTAGTCGAAAGCAGATCTGCAACCTAACCAACGCTAATTTTAAAAGAACCTGTTGATTCTTCTAATGTTTATCCACACAATATACAAGAAAATTGGCTCTCAATAAACCCTAGGCCCTTTTTAGTTTCAAATAGTGACCAAAATGCGGGTTTATTAACTCAAATCTAATAAATATAAGGCTTTTACAGGGCCTCGGATCCTGTTTCACCCGTACGAATACGAATTGCTTGCTCAAGGTTGACTACAAAAATTTTGCCATCTCCAATTTTCCCAGTATTGGCAGAGTTACTAATGGCCTCAATGACCTGATCAACCATACCGTCGTCAACTGCAGCTTCAATTTTTACCTTAGGTAAAAAATCAACCACATATTCTGCTCCACGGTAGAGTTCAGTATGACCCTTTTGACGGCCAAAGCCTTTTACTTCAGTAACAGTGACGCCTTGTACGCCCATGTCCGAAAGAGCTTCGCGTACGTCGTCTAATTTAAACGGTTTAATGATTGCACTAACCAATTTCATTGGGGGATTCCTTTACACTAAAAGTTAATAAATGACATATTGTCTAGCATAGGGGGTTGCAGGGATTGTGCCAACTTTATTGGCCTAAAAACACCTAAATATCCACTAAATTGGTGATAATAGCGTGTGCCAAGCCCTAAAGTAGCGCGATGGCTATGCGCTACGCACCGAAATGGGGCGTATCGCTATAAGCTTGAGTGCGGCTTAAGATTGGCCTGCTAGACTTAAGGTCTAATCCCCACTGCCAAGGAAAGGCCATGTCTTACGCGATCACATATAGCCGCGCTTACGTGGGCATTGAAGCCCCGTTAGTGAGTGTGGAAACCCACCTGAGTAGTGGCTTACCTGCACTAACTATTGTGGGGTTGCCTGAAACTGCGGTCAAGGAAAGCAAAGACCGGGTGCGCAGCGCGATTATCAATGCCGGCTTCGAGTTTCCTGCGAAGCGCATCACTATTAATTTGGCCCCAGCAGACCTACCTAAAGAAGGCGCCCGCTTTGACTTGGCCATCGCCATTGGATTGTTGGCCGCGAGTGGGCAACTGCCCGTAGATGAAGTAAAGGCCTATGAGTTTGTGGCTGAATTAGCTCTCAGTTCTGAGCTTAGGTGTTGCCCTGCCATTTTGAGTGCTGCTGTGGCCTGTCAAGCCAGCCAACGAACTATGGTTGTGGCTCCTGCTAACGCGGCAGAAGCCATGATGCCAAACTCCAGTCGCGTCATTTGTCCAAGTCATTTAAATCAACTCAGCCAATGGTTACATGACCCAGAAAAACAAACACAGCCTCTATGTCCAGCGACGGGGGTTGCGTCTTATCCGAGCGCAGAGTTGGCAGACGTACGTGGCCAGGAACAGGCTAAACGCGCCTTGGTTATTGCAGCTGCCGGCAATCATAACTTGCTCATGTGTGGTCCTCCGGGTACGGGTAAAACCATGCTTGCGCAGCGGTTGCATGCACTACTTGCCCCCCTTACAGAAAAACAGGCCCTAGAACTTGGGGCTATTAATTCGAGTCTTGGCTTGTTTAATCCTGATACGTGGCGCCAGGCTCCTTGGCGAGCGCCCCATCACAGCGCCTCTGCGGTGTCTTTAGTGGGTGGAGGGCGAGTGCCAAGAGCCGGCGAAATCAGTCAGGCGCATCATGGTGTCTTATTTTTAGACGAACTGGCAGAATTCCCTCGGCATGTGCTCGATAGCCTAAGACAGCCCCTAGAAAGTGGCCACATTCACCTATCAAGGGCAGCCTATCAGAGTATATTACCAGCCCAATTCCGTTTGGTTGCAGCGACTAATCCCTGCCCTTGTGGCTATTATGGAGATGAGCACAAAGCCTGTCGCTGCACGCCCACTAAGGTGGCTAATTACCTGCAGCGCCTATCGGGGCCCTTGCTTGATCGAATTGACTTGCAAGTGGCAGTGCAAAGACCTTCGCCTGAAGTTCTATTAATGCCAAAAAAAGGATTAGATACACAAACAGCAAAACGTTGGGTGGTACAGGCCCAAGTAAGACAGCTAGCAAGGAGCGGGCTACTTAATGGTGATTTGCCATGGGCCGAATTGGAGGCGTGTACAAAACTTAAGTCTGTTGATGATAAGTTGCTAAAAAACGCCATATCAAGACTGCACTTATCTCCCCGAGGCATCCATAAAGTGCTCAGAGTGGCGCGCACTATTGCCGACTTAGACCATACCAACACGATCCATAAAAACCATTTACTCGAGGCCCTAAGTTATCGCAGATTGGATATCCTGAGCATGGAAATAGAGCAAGCTTAGGGCACAGTGCTAATAAAATAAGCATCAATTACCACCACATTTGACCACCAATTAAGGCGCATCAAAAGTAAAAAACCCCTATAATGCTCAGCTGATTTTTTGCCTTTTACTCTGAGTTATTATTTTGTGAGCCGCCTTAATCCACGCCAACAAGAAGCCCTAGAGGCCATTACTGGCCCAGTCCTTGTACTAGCCGGTGCTGGCTCAGGTAAAACCAGTGTAATCACTCAAAAAATTGCCTATTTAATAGCTGAGTGTGGCCTCAAAGGGCATCAGATTATCGCCCTTACCTTTACCAATAAATCGGCCCGTGAAATGAAAGAACGGGTAAGTAGCTTGATGACGGGCAAAGAAGCTCGTGGACTAACCGTGTCAACCTTCCATAATTTGGGTCTTAATATCATTCGTAAAGAAGTGGAGGCTTTGGGTTACAAACCAGGCTTCTCCATCTTTGATTCCCAAGATGTATTGGCCCTCTTAAAAGACCTGACCCATAAAGAATTTGAAGCGGCAGAAGATGCATGTGAACCCATTCAACACCTCATTTCTAACTGGAAAAATGATCTCATTAGCCCATCCAGAGCTATGGCGGGTGCCAATGGCCCTGAGCAAGTGCTTGCAGCGCGAGTCTATGAGGCGTATCAAAAAACCCTAAAGCTCTACAACGGTGTAGATTTTGATGATTTAATCCTGCAGCCGGTGGAGCTATTTAAGCACCGAGCAGATATTTTAGAAAAGTGGCAAAACAAAGTGCGTTACTTGCTGGTGGACGAATACCAAGATACTAATAGTTCACAGTATTTGTTAGTTAAGCAATTGGTAGGCCAGCGCAGCAATTTTACTGTGGTGGGTGATGACGACCAATCCATTTACGCGTGGCGTGGTGCACGGCCAGAAAACTTAGCTGAGTTGCAGGCCGACTTTCCCTCCCTAAAAGTAGTTAAGTTAGAGCAAAACTACCGCTCCACTGGTCGCATCTTAAAAGTAGCCAACCAGCTTATTGCTAATAATCCCCACGAATTCAGCAAGGCTTTATGGAGTGATAAGGCTTTTGGTGACCCTGTTCGAGTGATCAGTTGTCGAAATGAAGATGCTGAAGCTGAGCGAATTGCAACAGCGATTTTGCAATTTCAATTACAAAATGATGCGGAATTCAAAGACTTCGCCATCCTTTACCGTAGTAACCACCAAGCGCGATTGATGGAGTTAAAGTTACAGTCTTATAAAGTGCCTTACAAAGTGAGTGGCGGTCAATCCTTCTTTGCTCGCACTGAAGTAAAGGACATTATGGCGTATCTTAAAATATTATTAAATCCGGCCGACGACAACGCCTTCTTGCGAATTGTTAATACCCCAAGGCGCGAAATTGGCGCTGCCACCCTAGAAAAGCTAGTTAACTATGCCAATTACCGAGGAGAAAGCCTTATTCGCGCCTGCCAAGAAATTGGCCTCGAGCAGTTCATCAGCGGTGCGGCCTTGGCTCGAGTGAAAGAATTTGGTCAATGGATCGAGCACCTGTCGCAAAAGTCTCAGCAAGAAGACGCCATAGCTAGTGTAAGGCAAATGGTACGTGACATGGAATATCAAGACTGGCTCTTACAAACCAGTAGTGGCGCCCCTATGGCAGAAAAACGCATGGCCAATGTGGAGACACTAATTTCATCTTTACAAAGTTCCCTAGAAAAAGCGGTAGCAAAAAATGACAATGCGGACATGGGTGATGCCGTAGCACGTCTTGTGTTAATGGATCTGTTAGAGCGCCAAGAGGAAGAAGATGAAACCGACCGGGTGCAGATGATGACCTTACACTCTGCCAAAGGCCTAGAGTTTCCCCATGTCTTTTTAATGGGCATGGAAGAAGAGCTATTACCCCACAGAAACGCAGTCGAAGAAGGCAACGTTGAAGAAGAGCGGCGCTTGGCTTACGTGGGTATTACCCGAGCTAAGCGCACCTTATCCATCACCCTAGCCCGCAAGCGCAAGCAATATGGTGAACTCATAGAATGCTCGCCAAGCCGCTTCTTAGATGAATTGCCAGAAGATGATCTTGAATGGCAAGGCCGTGGTGATGACGATCCGAGTAAAAACCTTGAGCAAGGCCAAGCCACTTTGGCTGGCCTAAAAGGCATGTTTGAAGATTTTTAAGCAGACGCTAAACGTCTTTGTTGCCATTGGTATAAGCTGTGTAAAAGTAGAGTCGCAATGACTAAGCTGCCACCTTGTAAGGCAGCGGAACCGGGTTCTTCACTCAATACCAGCCAAACCCACAAAGGCCCCACGGCAGTTTCTAACAGCATTAACATGCCCACTTCAGCGGCAGGAATGCGCATGGGCCCAAGGGTAATCAAGAAAAAAGCGATGGGATTCACAAACAGGCAAAGGGTGATCATGTAGCCCCACTGAGAGCCGGAAAAGGCCATAGGATCGCCCATAACCCAACTTATTAAGGCTACGGCAAGGCCTGCAAGTATCAATGAAGGGGTCATATCCCTATGACTCACCGCTCGATCGTTAACAAATTTTGCAGCCAAGGATAAGCAGCACACTAAGGCCATTAAATCACCCACTAGACTTGGTGTAGACCAGGAACCAGCTAACACCCATCCAATTCCAAAAATGCAGATAACGATCGCTACCCAAGTTGCTGGAGCAGGCATTTCTCGTAAAACCAACCAGCCTAAAACGGCAGCAAATAGTGGCTGAGAGCTAATAATAACTAACACATTAGCAACGCTACTTAAGCTAATAGCCACCACAAATGTAATGGTTGATATGCAGAGAAAAAAAGATGATCTAAGAGCGGCAGCATCTCTTGGTAACAAGTTGAGATTAGGTTTGCGAAGCAGCAGGATGACTAACACCATAAAGCTCATTAATAATCCACGCCAAAACAGCAGATCAAAAGCCTCAACAGAAATTAAACGAATTAATAAGCCATCAAAGCTAAGTATAAGAACGCCTAATGCGGTGAGACAAATGCCTTTCATATATTCAGAAATAAGATGAGCTCCTCAATTATAATACACAAAAAAACCCGGCAGAAGCCGGGCTTTTTTTGGCCAAAAGCTACTTGGAGCTGTCAACCAAATGGATTACAGCATCTTTAATTTCGTCTTCAGAACAGCGCTTACACATACCTTTCGCTGGCATGGAGTTGTAGCCAAACCAAGCGTTAGAGAATAATTTATCAATACCCTTGTCAAGGCGTGGGCTCCAAGCCGCAACATCACCCAGCATGGGGGCGCCAGCAGCACCACTATCATGACAAGCTGCGCAACCGCTGGCATAAACAGACTCGCCTGTGCGGGGACCAGCGGCAACTTCTATCACTTCTGCAACCGGTGCTTTACAGCTTTGACCTTCTACGCAAATTCTACCTACAGCGCTGATGCGCTTCGCAATACTACTACCACTGTCGTGGTTGGCTACCACTGTGAGCGAACCAAGGCTCATAATAATACCAGCCAAAAGGCCGAACAGGGCTACAGGCTTAAATGTGATCATGTAAAGTGCCTCATGATAAAGATTGAAAAGAAAGCAAACTAGCCGCCGTAGCCGGTCGCCTTACAAAAATTTGAAACGTATTATAGCGGCTTTAGCGCCCAACGGGAAAGGCCCAAAGAGTATTCCTTAGCATCCACTGGGCAAATAGTTGGAACAGCTTATCCATAGTGCTAAAAATTGCTCTGTTTGAGGCCTTGAACCCCAACAACAACACACGTATCATACGGCTTCTTCGCACTAGCCCAAACGTTCCTCAGGGCGGTGCAGATGCGCCAGTAGCTCAGCTGGATAGAGTAGCAGGTTCCGATCCTGTTGGTCGGGGGTTCGACTCCCTCCTGGCGCGCCAATTCCCATTTGTAAGTGATTGTTTTTAATCTAATTATTTCTTACTGACGGTTTTTGATACCCTACGATATACCCTAAAAGCTACAGGCTTCTAGGGTTCGTTATCGGATCTCCTTGGACAATAGTTAGTTTAACTAACTCGTAAGCAAGCATTCATGCTAGTCGAGATGTTGCTTGATTGGGTTTTATTCCCTAGTTCTGCTAACGCTTCAAGCCTAGGGTACGAAGAGGGCAGACGCTTTACTTCCTCTTTCAATTATTCACAGTCCTTATAGTCACTCTCTATACACCTTTTTGCCAAAGCTTCCGCTTCTGCAATTGAGAGTCTATATGAGGCCCTTTGAGGGGTCTTTAGGTTGGCGGGAGGCTGAGGGTTAGAGACCTTCGGCTACCCGATTATACGGCTGGTGTACTCGTGGGATGAAGACAGGGCTTTGCAAAAGTGAAAGCCTCTTCATTGATTTGCTCCAACCTCTTGTAGAAGTGCCAATTTTCTTTGCCTTCCTGAACTGAAGGAGTGTGCCCTGCGTCTGCTGGCGTACTATGGTCTAGTTTATTTGTGTTGGACAAAACAGAAAAGGTTCCATTGTGGATCCATTTGGCGCATTATGGCTGATATTAAAAGAGAGGAAGAGTGCAAAGCCATGTCTGTCAACGTAAAACTTTCAACAATATTAGTCAGTCAGGCAAAACAGTTTGCGTTGATCCAGCACCGGTCGGTGCCAAAACAAATTGAACACTGGTCTCAAATTGGAAAAATTGCTGAAGCCAATCCAGACCTGCCTTTTTCAGTGATTCAAGACATCTTAATTGCAGACCAAGAAGATACCATCGGCGAGTATCAATTCGGCTAATGCGATTACTTGTCACGCCAACATTTGAAAAGTCTGTAAAAAAGCTTCACTCGGTGGAAAAGGCTGATCTTGATACAGCTATCCAACATATTGCCCATCACCCTATGGATGCTGCGGCAAAGGTAGGCGATTTACTCGGTATTTATGTATATAAATTCCGCATGGCCAAACATCCTGCTTTGGTGGCCTATCGGTGCATCGATGATGAAACTATTAAACTACTGATGATAGGTAGTCATGAAAACTTTTATCGTGATCTCAAGCGCATTAAAGAATAGGTGCCACGGAGTAGTAGTCATGTTACTGGGTGCTTAACCAAGGCACCCGATTTGCTGTGTGTTACCCTAGCAACAAGAACTTCCGTAAGTCACGCTCTTGCCTCATTACGTGTAAAATAATTACTTTATGGTTATCTATTTTATAAATTATACGACAAGGGTTAACTACTACTTCACGGTAATTTAAATTAGTTAGCTCTATCGGTTTCTTTCCTGATTTCGGAAACGTTTCGAGGCGTTCATACTTAAACTTGCCAGGGTAACATGTCTTCTAAATCCACAATATCTCCACAAGTAATAGACTCATAACCCGCTAACTTTGATACCTCTTCATGAAATCTATCACTTTTTATCTCGGTAATTAAGCGCTGTACAGCGGGATTTTTAAGGGTCTTGTGATGACAAACCAACACATAATGCTCAGTGGTTAATGGGATGAAGTCCAGACCGAATTGACGAGCAGCCGTTTCAATTCCAACACCTACATCGGCCATACCTGAAGCTACATAAGCTGCAATAGCAGAATGTGTAAATTCAACGTTCTCAAAACCAATCACTTCTTCAGGGTCCACGGATGATCTTGCCAATAATTCATCTATCAATAAGCGTGTACCTGAATGTTTTTGTCGATTAACAAATTTAACCTCATCCTGCATTAAGTCTGTAATTTTAGTAATATTTCTAGGGTTGTCTTTTTTAACAATTAAGCCTTGCTTACGGGTCACAAACCGAATGACTTTATAGGTATTAGCTTTAAAATATTTATTATAAGTATCAATTAAGGTTTGGTTAACTATGTCTGTAGGCAAGTGAAATGCTGCAACATTACACTCACCGTTGGTTAGGGCATCCAATGACTCTTCATAGCTTTTATATTGTAAATCTAGCTTAAATTTATTAGTAAAATCTGGCAGCAAAGCCACTGCATATCCATAACTTGCAGCAATTTTTAGCAAAGGTTCTTTAACCATTAAGTGTTTTTGTATTTCTAAATTTAATTCTGATGCAATGCTGATTAACTGAGGTTCAAATCGAGCGTGTGCCCTTTGTTCAGCCCAAAGTAGCTTTTCACCTAACGGGGTTAGAAGTGCCCCTTTGCCTTTTTTTAGCTCGACTAAATCAGACCCAAAAAAGTCAGTCCATTTTTTTAGTACATTCCAAACATGACGATACGACATACCTAGTTGTGTTGCAGCTGCCGTCAACTTGCCATATTTATGTATCGCATTAAGCAAGACAAACAGCCGAGGGTCCACATACTCACCGTGCTCATCGTAAAACGACCATGCGGGCTTAATTTTAATTCTCTTTGACAATACTGTTGTATTGGTCATTTTTTCACCTGTATATTTTTTATTTTTGGCTGTGTTCTAATTATCAATAATACTTTCTGCAATTGGCCCAAACCGATCACTAATAGCTAGTTAAGCCTAAACACTCCAATATCGAGCCCAACATGCTATATTATCTAGCATAATGGCGCACTACTAATGACGCACGTGGCTCAGCCTCCTGCCATTGTTGGCCTCCTATTGCGTTACATTGTAACCAATTGGAGTGTCTATTAAACTGGGTGTGTATCAAAGATATCTATTATCGTCACATTCTTCTGAATATCCTTGTATTGAATGAATTTAAGGTGATCTTCTGCTTTGAGGGAAGAGCCTAATTTTCCATATGCCTTTCCAACTGCTGCACAGTTCCCTTCTAATGTGTTTGAGTTGAGACAGGTTGAACTAAATTTGTTCGAAGACATTCAACATGCACAATTATTGGCAACGCAGTGGCGGTGTTTTTCAAGGTAGTTGGCACCATTTTCTCAGTTTTACGCGACGCCTGTCTCCGTCTCTTTTACTATCTTTTCTGGGTTCAGTTGAACCGCTTCAATGTTCTGCTTCACTTAGCGTAGCAGTTTCCACCACCACTGCGAATTTTGCTTGGGTAGACTAATCGTCTGATGTTTTTCTTGGGCTGGCACCGGCGCTCCTCGTAATCTGGCTTGACTACGCCAATTACACAAGGCTCCAACTGAAATGCCTTCTTGCTGTGACAGTTCAGGCACCGACAAATTATAGGGTGGTGCCAACTTCTTTAATACGTCTTTCTCGCCAGTCCCCTGCATTACATTTTATGTATTAATGAGGAGCGTCAACTATCCTGCCACAGGGGCTGCACATATCCTCAGATTAGGAACCACGCACATGATGCCACATCGAATGCTATTGTGAGCTAGCCCTAAGTTACACCACAATGTACTTTCAGAAACTCGGCACGGGCTCCACCGTACAGCGAATACTTAAACATAAACAAAAGTTGCCATTGCGTATTACCACCATGTTTTAGTTAAAAGCATTCATTTTTTGTACTAAAAAGAGGGAATTAGAACGCTATCAACACTCATAACTTCGGTAGGCGTGAGTGTATCTTTATTTAAAGGTTTAAGTTTAGCAGACCACATTAATGCTTTTTGATGGCGCGCTTTTAACGGTGGTAGTCCAAAACGTTTTTTATAACATTTATAAAAACTAGGTATAGAAGAAAAGCCGCTACGTATGGAAATTTTTTCAATTGTAAAATCCGATTCAAATAATAATTTATGGGCATGATTAAGGCGTTTTTCTAAATAATAAATACTTGGAGAAATGCCAATATATACTTTAAATAAACGTTGAATTTGACGCTTCCCCAAACCAGCATATCCACTTATTTCAGAAAGACTTAATGGTTCATCAATATTATTTTCCATTAATGATGCCACTTGCTGTAAAGAATTAGGCCAACCGTAAGGGCTGATCTTATTATCTAAACGATGCTCTTTTGGGGTCCGTAAAATACCACAATTCATCTCTTCTGCTACGGCTATCGCCAACGATTTACCATGGTGGAGATGGATAATATGTAACATCATATCCAAGCTTGTACTGCCACCTTGGCAAGTGAAGCGGTTATTGTTCACATTAAAGATTGCACGGTTTGGTGTAGCACCTTGTTGGCGTAAATCACCTAAATGGCGGTGATCGATGGTCCATCGGCAATCGTCCAATAAGCCTGCACGATATAGGTAGTAAGCCCCAGTGCCTACTCCGCCCAATAAAGTGCCATTTTTGGCTAGGCTCTTCAAAGGTGTAGTAAAACCTTGAAGAGGGAGTTGATAGATGTCGTGGCTTGCACAAATAACCAATGCGTCAAGTTGATCTAAAGCTAGGTCAGCGGTCAGGGGTAACGTATCAATCTGCATGCCGCATGAAGACATTAGAGGGCCACCTTCTAATGAAAACAATTTCCATTGATAAAGGTGATGCCCAATACGTTGATTGGCAACTTCTAAAGGTTCAACAATATGGCTCATTTCAGCCATGCTATAACCAGGAATCAATAACACTCCAAGCTTCCAATTGTTATTGGTAATAATGTTTATCGACATACATATTCACTTATTAATTAAAATTTAAAAAAGTTTTAAAATATTACCGATCAACTCATGCAATTCAGCTATCGTATATAGGTTAACTTTACTTCCACGTAGGTGGATACGAGATTTATTACGGCAGCGCCTAGGTGCAATCGCACTACATTGTATTGGTTATTATCAGCAGACATGTTGTTCTCTTTTTTGACTTAAATTGAAGGTTCTATGGGTGAATTTTCTTCAAAAAAATACATTATTAAAGCGTCATAAGATACTATTTATAATCCAGCTAGTATCCTAGTGCTCGAAATCATCGCATATCTCAAAAATGACATAATGAGGACTATATCGGAAGGTGTCAACCTAAAATAGCCCTCGCTAGGCAGTTATAAACAACCAATAAATATGAACAATAATTCATATTTTAATGAAAATAATCCAGTGGTATAGTGGATATATAATAAAAAACAGACATATGTAATTTAATTCATATATTTTCGTTAATGAAAGAAAAGTAGTTAGATTGATTGTAAAAAATACATATAAAAAATATATAAAAACTGTGGTAGTTTTAATTATAGAGTTTTATAAAGAACTAATTCGGCTTGATTATTCTAATTTTATATCGGATAAAGATTAGCTGTGAAAAATTTAGAACAAAGAATAATTCGTAAGAATTTTATATTTAAATAATATTTTCGAATAAATAAAAATTTCATTTAATTACCATTAATATATTTTATATTTCTACGAGTATAAATGTTTACATAAAGCGGTAGGTATAAAGGTATTAAATAATGTCAAATAAAATCGGGGGCTTTTTTCTTTCTTAATGAAAGATAAAATAATTGCTAAACTGGGGTTTAATCGCTGGCTCGTCCCACCAGCATCAATTGCAATTCACTTATGTATAGGCTCTGTTTACGCGTGGAGTATTTTTAACCTCTCATTGATTAAAGAACTAGGTGTAGTTACTAGTTCTGCTGGCGATTGGGGCTTAAGTGATGTTGTTTAGATATTTTCTGTTGCCATTGTATCTCTTGGCTTAGCCGCTGCAATTGCAGATAAACGCGGCATGGCTGCGGGTATGGTCATGATGGGTTTTGGTGGTGCCATGATCGGTGCGCCATTAAGAGGTTAATACCTATATAGAAGTCCCAGCTAATGGCATATATTCAGTATTCAGTGTTTACGTTAGTATTTTCATTGAGCTTTAGCTGCGTTGTTGATAAAAACTATAAACCGCTTGGTTGTTTCAAGTGGCTGTAATACAACAGACTAATCATTCAAATAGATTTTCTACCACATGCACAGGTAATTCCATGCTTATAGGTATACCCAAAGAACCTATGGTTGGCGAAACTCGAGTCGCTGCCACCCCAAAAACAGTAGAGCAATTAATAAAGCTCGGCTTTAATGTTTGTATTGAATCTAATGCAGGACTTGCTGCGAACTTTGACGATGCGTCTTATGAAGCTGCTGGAGCCTCCATTAACACCGACACTAAATCGGTGTATCAAAGTGATTTGGTGCTCAAGGTCAACCCTTTGTTGGAGCATCCTGGCCAAAAATGCCATGAGTTAGACATGCTCAAGCAAGGTGGTCACTTGATTAGCTTTATGGCGCCAGCCCAAAACCAAGATCAACTTAAACAACTTGCTGAACGCAATATTACCGCCATGTCTATGGAGTCTGTGCCGCGTATATCGCGCTCACAGTCAATGGATGCCCTAAGTTCCATGGCCAACATCGGTGGCTACCGTGCAGTAATAGAAGCCGCCCACCATTTTGGGCGTTTCTTTACTGGGCAAATCACCGCTGCGGGTAAAGTTCCGCCAGCGAAAGTACTAATTATAGGTGCAGGTGTTGCCGGATTAGCGGCATTAGGAGCTGCAGGTAGTTTAGGTGCCATCCTACGAGCCTTTGACACCCGTCCCGAAGTAAAAGAACAAATCAACTCTATGGGTGCTGAGTTCCTAGAAGTAGAGATAGAAGAAGAAAGTGGCTCTGGCGATGGTTATGCCAAAGTGATGAGTAAAGCCTTTATTGAAGCCGAGATGGCCTTATTTGCTGAGCAAGCCAAAGAAGTGGATATTATTATTACCACAGCGATGATTCCCGGCAAGCCAGCCCCCAAACTCATTACCGCTGCAATGGTGGCGAGTATGACTTCAGGCAGTGTCATTGTCGATTTAGCCGCCGGTGGTGGTGGTAATTGTGATCTCACTGAACCAGGTAAAGTCATCACTAGTGCCAATGGCGTTACGGTGATTGGTTACACTGATATGCCAGCTCGCTTACCGAGCCAAGCCTCACAGTTGTATGGTACTAACTTAGTTAACTTACTCAAATTGCTCTGCCCAGAAAAAGATGGCGAATTGGTTATCGATTTTGAAGATCCCATCATGCGTGGCGTTACAGTGAGCAAAGATGGTGCAGTGACATGGCCAGCTCCACCCATCCAGGTGGCAGCCGCACCTCCTAAGAAAGCCGAAGACAGATCGCCTATTGAGCCTACTAAGCAGAAAATGTCGGCAGCAGTGAAATATGGTTTAGGCGCAGCAAGTGCTGTGTTGGTCGGGTGGATCGCGCTAAACGCACCAGCCGCTTTCCTGGGCCACTTCACAGTGTTTGTGTTGTCTTGCATTATTGGTTATTACGTAGTTTGGAACGTCAAACATGCCTTGCATACCCCTTTGATGGCCATTACCAATGCGGTGTCTGGCATTATCGTTGTGGGAGCTGTGCTTCAGGTAGGTGACGAGCTCAATCTTGTCACCATTCTTGCTTTGATCTCTGTGCTCATCGCGTCCATTAACATCGTTGGCGGCTTTTATGTCACCAAACGTATGTTAAAAATGTTCCAGAAATAGGAGACGACTAATGCAAGCAGGTATGGTTATCACAGCTTACGTTATCGCCGCTGTATTATTTATTATGGCCCTTGGTGGATTATCCCAACAAGAGTCAGCCAGGCGTGGCATTTGGCTTGGCATTATAGGCATGGCGCTAGCGCTAGTGGCTACTTTGTTAAGCCCTAAGGTTATGGCGCTCACTACAGGCCTTAGTTACATCCTTATTGCCATGCTCATTGGCTCTGCCATTGGCGTTTATATGGCCAAACGAGTGGCAATGACAGAAATGCCCGAACTGATAGCAATTCTCCACAGCTTTGTGGGTTTGGCGGCTGTGTTTGTAGGTGTGAATAGTTATTTAGATCACTCTCAAGAACTCACCCCAGTGATGAAAAACATTCACTTGGTTGAGGTTTTCTTGGGTGTCTTTATTGGCGCTGTTACCTTTACAGGTTCACTTGTAGCCTTTGGAAAATTACGTGGCACTATGTCCTCAAAAGCCCTTAATTTGCCTCATCGCCACAAGCTAAACTTACTGGCTTTGTTAGTTAGTGCAGTGATGTTGGTGCAGTTTGTTAATCAGAGTGGCAACGACACCTACCTGGTTATTATGGCCCTCATAGCCTTAGTGTTTGGCTGGCATTTAGTCGCCTCAATCGGTGGTGCAGACATGCCTGTTGTGGTATCTATGCTCAATTCTTATTCCGGTTGGGCTGCAGCTGCAGCAGGCTTCTTACTAGGCAATGACTTACTCATTGTCACCGGTGCCTTGGTAGGCTCTTCTGGTGCAATTTTGAGCTACATTATGTGTAGGGCTATGAACCGCTCCTTTATCTCCGTAATTGCGGGTGGGTTTGGTAACGACCCTATCGTAAGCGATGATGATGAAGAAGAAGGTGAAGTGCAGCCTACTACTGCCGAAGAAGTGGCAAGTTTGCTCACTAATGCTAGGTCTGTAGTGATTACCCCAGGCTACGGCATGGCGGTAGCGCAAGCGCAATACCAAGTACAGGACATCACCCAAAAACTGCGGGCTCAGGGCGTAGAAGTACGTTTTGGTATTCATCCTGTTGCGGGGCGTTTACCAGGCCATATGAACGTATTGTTGGCAGAAGCCAAAGTGCCTTACGATATCGTTTTAGAGATGGACGAAATCAATGACGACTTTGCAAAAACGGATGTAGTGCTTGTGATTGGCGCCAACGACACGGTTAACCCCGCTGCCAAAAAGCCTGGAAGCCCTATTGCAGGCATGCCAGTGCTTGAAGTGTGGGATGCTAAAACAGTGATTGTGTTTAAGCGTGGCATGGCATCAGGTTATGCTGGAGTACAGAATCCGTTGTTCTTTATGGACAATACTAAAATGTTATTTGGTGACGCAAAAGCCTCATGTGATCAAATAGCCAGTAATCTTTGATGACGTAGCTGTCTTTAAAAAGCCCATAGACCATTAAAGGAATGGCCTATGGGCTTTTTTGTGCCTATGGAAAAGCCACTGCGTCATCTGACCGCTATCCTATCGATAGCATTGTGACGGCCTAAAGTGGACTGTCGGCTTAATAATATTACCTTGACAGTATTATTTGATAAATAATGTACAAAAAGTTTTAATAACTATAATAAGCCACTTACAAAATAGCCCTCGCTAGGCAGTAACAAACAACCAAAAAATATGAATAATGGTTCATATTGCAATGAAAACAATCCAGTGGTACTGTGGATATGTAACAAAAAAACTATATATGTAATTTAATTCATATATTTTCGTTAATAAAAAGAAAAAAAGGGAAAAGTTTAAATGAATATTATAAGCTTAAGAACTTGTCTTACGAAAGCCGCAGCAGTAGTGGTCGCCGTTTCGACATTGGCGCTGCCGCAAATCGCGGTGGGCGAAGAGACGCAGTATTTCCCAATCGCCAGCAGCCGGGTTGGTCCTTATTCAGCCATGGGTACAGGTTATTACGGTGCTCAAATTGACTATATGAATTATGTCAATTTGAACGGTGGCGTGAACGGGGTTATGCTGACGTGGCAGGAATGCGAAACTGAATACAATGCGGTTAAAACAGTTGAGTGCTATCAGCGCTTGATGGAAAAAGATGGCCAAAAGATTGTTGTATTCGATACGCTGGGAACCCCCGGCGCATATTCAGTTATTAATCGGATGGCAGAAGATAATATCGTCCTAGCACAGTATGGCTATGGCAGAACAGACGGAGCCGACGGTCGCGTCTGGCCCTGGGTCTTCAACGCGGCAAGCCACTACTGGTCTCAGATCGCCGTAAAGATGAAGTTTATGGCTGAGAAAGAAGGCGGTGTTGCTAATATGAAGGGCAAGAAAATTGTCCACCTTCATATTGACTCTGCCTACGGACGCGAGCCTCTGCCTGCGATGAGATCGATTTCCAAAGACTGGGGTGTCGAACTGATCGAGATCGCGGTACCACCACCAGGCTTGGAGCAACAATCGCAGTGGCTGCAAATCAGAAGGCATCAACCCGACTGGGTGACCTTTTGGGGCGCTGGCTCAGGCATGAACTCGACTGCGATGACGAATGCAGCGCGAGTGGGCTTTCCACGTGACCGCATGATGTATGTTACGTTTGGTGCAGCCGAGGAAGATATGGTTCCGGCTGGTGATGCAGCTATTGGAACATACGCGGTGGCAAATGCACTGCCGGGTGATCAGTTCCCACTGGTGGCCGCGATCAAAGAGCAGGTCTATGGCGCTGGAAACGGCAACCTGTCGCAAGAGAGCCGTGTCGGGTCCGTCTATTGGAACCGGGGTCTCGGCGCTGCAGTCATGTGGATCGAGGCGATGAAAAATGCCCAAGAGATTCATAACAAGATTGGGCAAGCCGTTACGGGTGCTGAGTTTAGGGATGGCTACGAAGCCCTTGACATGAACGAAGATCGCCTTGGCGAAATTGGCATTAAGGGCATGATTGCGCCGTTCGCGATCTCTTGTGAGAACCACGAAGGTGCGGGTAAATTTGCCATCATGCAATGGGATGGGAAAAAGTTTGAGCAGGTCACGGGCTGGGAAGCTCCGATGGACCCTGCCTATATCCGTGATCTTGTCGAGAAATCAGCGGCTAAGTTTGCCAGTGAAAACGGCATCACTCCCAAGACGTGTTCTTAACACTCAACTGTAGCTAGACCACGCGGGGGTCAAAGTCGTCCATAGGATGCATCTTTGATCCTCCTTGCTCGGGCTCCGTCAAATCGATGCGAGTCCGGCGATAGTCCTTAGAAAAGCGATGGCAGAACCTAAATGAACGCGAATTCAGACGACATATTGAGAGTCGACAATATAGAAGTGATGTACGACAGCGTGATTTCCGCATTGCATGATGTTTCGCTAACCGTGCCACGCGGAAAAATTGTTGCCCTACTTGGTGCTAATGGGGCCGGAAAAAGTACGACCCTTAAAGCCATATCAACGATGCTAGCCGCCGAGCGTGGAAAAGTAACACGGGGTACCATCGCTTACGATGGCACCGCAGTTACAAATCAAAACCCAGCTGAGATGGTCGGCCTTGGCATGGTTCAAGTGTTAGAGGGCAGACGTTGCTTTGCTCACTTGACCGTGGAGGAAAATATTATCGCTGGGGCTTATTCAAGAAATCTGTCTAAGTCCGACATTAAAAACGAGCTTGAAAAAATCTATAGCTACTTCAATCGTCTGCGAGACAGGCGTAAAAGCCAAGCGGGTTTTACGTCAGGCGGCGAACAGCAAATGGTTGCTGTTGCTCGGGCGATGATGGCGAAACCTAAGATGCTGATGCTTGATGAGCCTTCGATGGGCCTCGCGCCTCAGCTTGTCGCTGAGATATTCAACATCGTCAGAGAGCTCAATCAAAAAGAAGGTGTTAGCATTCTGCTCGCTGAGCAAAACACTAATGTAGCTCTGCGGAATGCCAACTATGGCTATATAATCGAGACCGGCCACGTGATGCTTCACGGAACGGCAGAAAGCCTTTTAAACAACGATAAGGTGAAAGAGCTGTACCTTGGGATTTCTAAAGAAGGCAGGAAAAATTTCCGTGACGTCCTGAGAGAAGATAACCCGTGAACCCCTTAAAATGGTTTTTAGAAACGCTAATCGCGTACACAGACAGCTCAACGAATAGGCAGTTATGACGCAAGATAGAAACTTTCCAATTGGCTCCCCCATATTAGCAGTGAATAACATTTCGCTGCGGTTTGGCGGTGTGAAAGCCATCACCGATACGTCTTTCTCTGTGCTCCAGCACGAGATCAAGGCGATCATTGGCCCTAACGGTGCGGGCAAAAGTTCGTTGCTGAACTGCATCAATGGGATTTATAAACCACAAGAAGGCAGCATCGCCTTCAAGGGTGAGGTGCTCGAGAATATCAGCCCCAACTTCATCGCCCAGAAGGGCGTTTCACGAACTTTTCAGAATCTTGCCCTGTTCAAAAGAATGTCGGTTTTGGACAACATTCTGGTTGGTCGCCAGTTGCATATGCACGCCAACTTTCTAGAAGTGGCTTTTCAACTTCCAAAAGCTAGGGCTGAGGAAAATGAAAACCGCCAAAAGTGCGAAGATATCGTGAAGTTCCTCGAAATTGAGGACATCCGTGACGCGCCAGTTGGCAAACTGCCTTATGGTTTGCAAAAGAAAGTAGAATTAGGTCGCGCATTGGCCACTGAGTCCGAGGTGCTTTTGCTTGACGAGCCAATGGCCGGTATGAATGTTGAAGAAAAGCGCGATATGTGCCGCTTTATTCTAAAGGTTAATGACGAAATTGGTACGACGATGGTTCTGATTGAACATGACATGGGTGTGGTCATGGATATTTCTGACAGCGTTGTCGTGCTTGATTACGGAAAAATTATCGCTGATGGCCCACCCAATGAGGTCAGATCCAATCAAAACGTAATAGACGCATACCTCGGAATAGCCCATGATTGAATTACTGTTTTTTATTGAAGTTGTGGTGGCAGGCCTTTTGGCTGGTACCATGTACTCGCTCGTCGCACTGGGCTTTGTGCTGATCTATAAGGCTTCTTCCACCTTCAACTTTGCACAGGGTGCAATGGTGTTTTTTGCTGTCCTCGCCTTTGTTGGTTTTATGGAACTCGGCATGTCCTTCGTGGTGGCGTTTTTCGCCGCTTGTCTTTTAATGGTTTTTGTTGGGTTTTGCACCGAGCGTTTGGTGCTGCAGCCGTTGATGAACCAAAGCGAAGATACGCTTCTGATGGCCACAATCGGACTTGGGTTTGTGCTTGAGGGGCTTGCCCAGGCGGTCTGGGGCGTCGAAGTTAGACGGCTCGATTTGGGCATAGGCGATTTTCCTATCATGTGGATTGTGGACAATTTAGGCCTGTATATAAGCGCGCTCGACCTCACCGCGAGTCTGGTTGCCGCGATCCTGATTATCGGCCTCGCGCTGTTGTTCAAGTACACCAAGATGGGTCTTGGTCTGCGGGCGGTTGCCGACGACCCAGGCGCAGCAAGTTCTATCGGCATTCCGTTGAAAAACATAATGCTGCTGGTGTGGTCAGCGGCTGGGGTTGTTGCGCTCGTTGCAGGCATGATGTGGGGGGCTCGGGCAGGGGTGCAGTTCGCTCTTGTTGATCTCGCACTGAAGGCGTTGCCGGTTTTGATTATCGGAGGCTTCTCGTCCATTCCGGGCGCGATCATTGGTGGACTCATCATTGGTGCGTCGGAAAAGGTTCTGGAAGTCTACATCGGACCGTATTTTGGTGGCGGCATCGAAGGCTGGGCACCATATGTACTGGCGATCTTATTCCTACTGTACAGGCCAGAAGGTCTGTTCGGTGAAAAAATCATTAGACGAGTATAGGGAGGGGAGAATAACGTGCACGCTAAATTAGTTTTCATGGGATACACAAAAGACGATGTTAATAAATTCGTCCTTCTAATGGTTTTGGCATTTGTTGTCGTCCCACTGGTGGTCGAGACCCAATATTGGTACTCTTCCATCCTTATACCCTGGCTGTGCCTTGCACTGGCTGCGGTCGGTCAGCAGATTGTCATGGGGTTTGCCGGACAATTGGCGCTTGGAGCCGCCGGTTTCATGGCTGCTGGTGCCTTTGCTTGCTATAACTTCATCTTACGCATGCCAGATCTTCCTTTTTTTGGAGCGCTAATATTGTCCGGCTTGGTTGCTGCCGCTTTTGGTGTCCTGTTTGGTTTGCCAAGCCTGCGGGTTCGGGGAATATACCTGATGGTTGCCACGCTTGCATCGCAGTTTTTTATTGTCTGGATGATCGACAAATTCGGCTGGTTTAAGAACTATGACACCTCGGGGATCATCACTGCGCAAGATATCGTCATCATGGGTAAACCCTTCACGTCTCCGATGGACATGTATTTTGTTATCGTCGTTATTGTGACTGTGCTTACCTTGCTGGCGATCAATATGGCGCGCGGCAGAACTGGGCGTAACTGGATGGCGGTGCGCGATATGGACATAGCAGCCGAGTCGATGGGCATATCGCTTTTGAAAACCAAACTGCAAGCCTTTGCAATTTGTGCGTTTTACTGTGGCGTCGCTGGGGCGCTCTTTGCCTTTTGTTACCTAAAGTCGTTGGAACCCGTGGCGTTTGACATAAAACTGTCGTTTAAGATCTTGTTTATGGTTATTCTTGGCGGTCTCGGTACGATTAGTGGCGCCTTCATTGGGGCGGTTTTCATTCTGCTTTTCCCTGTGTTGCTGAATAGTGTTGGCAATAACGTTTTCCATGGGGCCATCGACGCGACGATCATCTCATCGATCGAACAGGTGGTCTTTGGTGTCCTGATCATTGTGTTTATGATTTACGAGCCGCTTGGAATGGCAAAGCTTTGGGAAAACATAAAGCAGAAGATACAGTTAAAACTATCGTGGAAATCTTAGTCTTGGTCCCAGCAGGACGCCTAACTATATGTGAGAATTAGGTATCGATAAACCAAAGAAAATCCTGCTGGCTTTGATTATTGGCATCTGCATTGGCTTGATGTTTGACAATAACTTTGTTGTTTTCTAGCCAAACAGATCGCCGCAAAGGCCATGGCCTTTGACTTGCATTATAACAGCTGCGGTATTTTGAAATGTGCCGTAGTACTTCCAGAAGCATTGTCTGTGCGCAGTCTACAAACACAGATCTGGTGGCCAAGATGTTCAAAAGGCGGTTCCCTAAAATGATAGCTTGGCAAATGCACAAGGTATCATTTTTGCCATTTTCATGCTCTATCTAGGCCAAAGCGGCTATCACTGCTGCTGAGCAGGCTAAACAGAAAGATAAATCAGACGTTACAAGACAAAAAACAATATAGACATATATGGACGCTCCCCAATAATCAAGCAAATAAATCCTAGTCCTCAATATTTATTGAAGAATTTGGTTGTCAAACTGGCCACTGGCGTCCTTAGGGGCAGCCCATGCATTCCAGCGATACTCCGGATCAATGATGTAGCTGTATTCTTTCTCTTCTAACTCCGCAAACAATGATTTGGAACGCTCCAGGTCATCAAGGTACTTGAGGAATAACATCCATGACGTTTGTTCAACATAATCTAATTCACTGGAACAGCCCGCATCTTTGTGTAGCGTATCGTCTATGTTTCTAAAGGTTTGTTCAAACATCGGTGTCAATCTTCCGTAATTGTTTCATTGCTATGAAGGGTGGATGGGGTTCAAGTGAGTATAATAAAAATTATGATGCACACTGTACTTTAGTTTACTAAACATTGAATCATCACATGAATCTCCGTCAAAATACACAGTAAGTGGTAAGTGTAGTGGTCACATCCACAAGTTTTCCAGATTCGATTATCTCAACCATGCTCATTTGGTGAGCCTCTTCAGTGCCCTGTCCTTCGTAATTTATATGCCTAATGGCGTATCCATTGTTAGTTGGCCATTTTAATCCTTCCGAGCATTTTTGAATCGGGCCATATTCACTTCCTGCAAGCCCATCAAGCCATAGCTCTTTTAAGCTCTTTAACTGCTTAATACCATCACTCAGTGCTGAAAAATTGTTCCATTGGAGATGTAAAACCTCTAAGTTACCTAGCTAGCTTGCCTAGGTCATCGTCAACATGCATGATGTTGTTTCCTTCTAGATAAAGCTTCTTCAAATTTTTAAGCTTCCCTAATACCCCTGGAACCCACATTATGTTGTTACCAGAAAGGTGCGCATTTCGGGGTCATCCGGCCACCTGTTTCGGTATGGTCCGGCCACCCATTTCAGTTTCATCCGGCCACCTGTTTCGGCATCATCCGGCCACCTATGATGGACTGACCAGATAGATTTTTCTTCCCTCGCCTTTGGGGCTCTGGCATAACAGTTATTTGACTGTTTACCGGAGCCAATATGACTAAACCAAAGAAAAAAGCGAGGACTGGTATGCGTATTTATATGCAGATTTTCCAACTCAAATTTGAACGCCATCTTTCTAACCAACAGATGATCTAGCTGAAAGTGGGTATTGTTAATGAAACTAGGGGACAACAACCTCCTCCCATTCACCTACACAGCTGCACATCTCGTTCCTGAACCGTTGGGGAAGGAACGCAGTGCAGCGAAGCGTAACGAAGTGACGAACTCCATAAGGTAAAGGATAAGAGATGTTGACACTCCGAAGGAGAGGCAAAGCCCCACTGTAAAAAAACTACCATCAATAAATTCAAATAAAAACGGACGGATGGATTTCCCCCTAGTGAATATCCGTCCATCCGCTTTTTAATCACCTAGTTTATGTGGGTCATTATATGCTGTCTGAGCTAGGCAATTCGCTAAAGTACACTCAAAGTTATATAGAAAATTGCCCGCATTTATTATCAGGGTAGTCTTACTAACAGCGGTTAAGACAGCTAGGCATACCCCCCATAGCGCTATAAAAGTAGGGGGTTAGTGTTGATCAGATTGTCGTATTGGGTAGGGAATAAACCAATAGGAGAACCAAACAATGATCAAATATTCAGAGTATGAACAAGAATCCATCAGAGTTGCTTTGTTAGCCATAGAGCAGACACTAGCTAACAATGATTCTATGCAGTCAACAAGGGAAGTGGAGAGCTACCTGAAAATCAAACTAGCGTCACAACCAGACGAGTGGTTTGCTGTTCTATTTCTCACCAGTCAGCATCGCCTTATACGCTTCGAGAAGCTCTTCAGGGGCACTGTTAACTCTTCTTACGTGCATGTCAGGGTAATCGCTAGAAAGGCCTTAGAGCTCAATGCTGCGGCTGTCATACTGGCTCACAATCACCCCAGCGGTATAGCTGAACCGAGCAGTGCAGACAGGGGGATAACGACTAGAATAAAAGATGCTCTTGAAGTCTTTGACATCAACGTACTAGATCACTTTGTCGTAACAGCTGGGGAGTGTTGCTCTTTTGCTGATCGCGGTTGGCTGTAATCATTAGACCAAGCTTCGGCTTGGTTTATTTTTTTTCACACCTCCCTTGGCTGACCAAAGAACTAGTAACATAAGTACATACTAATATTGCATTCCCTAGTTATTATACCTACAGAAGTGTGCAGCTATCGCGCTTCGCTTGATGGATACCTTCACAAGCACAATTAGAAATTGTACGTTCTTGGCATCTTGTGAACGACTGATTTACCAATAGATTGCCAGAATTTCTGTACTGATAACGGGTACGTTTTGTGTACTTTTCTAGCTTCCTATCTTAACGTCAAATCCAGTCTTCTTAAGTATAGCTTGCTCAAAAAGCCGAAAAGGCACTTTGTGCTTACTGTAAATTGCATCATGCACAGGGATGCCATCATTAACTACGGATAACATGGCATCACGTATTTGCTTCTCGAAGTGGGTCCAGATAAAGAAGAATACGCTAGCCTTATCTCTAGCATCTTCGCCATTACCTTCCTTCTCAATACTTTGCCAGTCCATGTCCTCTGGAAAGCTCTTTTTTGATTGACTAATTGCAGAGTTAAGAAGGTCAGCTTTGTGGGTAGCAATTGTAGACACTACCTCTCTTCTAAGTTGGTCTGATTGTTCATAAAACTCTTGAAGCTTGCTACTGTTTCCAGCTTGCTTCTGGCTGCCGTTGGCATAGGCTGTGAGCAACTTCTTGACCTCCCCTACAGTAACCCCTAGGTCCTTTGCAATCTCTTCTCTGAGCGCCTTCTTGGCGGCTGGGTTTACGCCATAATCAAAAATCAAAGGGTATTCGCCATGAAGGTCATCGAATGTCGCATATTTGTGATGAGGAAATAGGTTAAGGATGTTAAAGCTGATGATTTGCAATCCACCACTGATATCATAGTTGTAATAACCAAGAGCCTTGCGCTCTGAACTTCTTAAGCGTGTGAAGATGTTGTACGTGCGGCCTTTGCTTGGATCAACGGTAGCTAGATTTTTTAATGGGATTGTAATCAAACTAGGGAGTATTGAAGGTTGGGCTACATTCATGATCTGTAAGAATGATTGCACTGATAATGTAGCTAGTTGGCGTATAGGCAGGTTAAAGAAGCGGGCTTCTACAGGAAGGTTAGAGCCTGGGACTTGGTTTACATATTTCCCGCTACATATAGAGGGGGGTATATGTAGTGGCGAAAGTGTAAACTTACACTGGGTGGCATTGTAGCTTTCTATTAGCTTGATTGTCCTATCTTTAATGGACTGGTTTAGTATGCTAGCTCTGTGTGTTAGCTTCCAAGACTTAGAGTACGCATCTGTTCTGTAGGTATTTGATCTTGAGAACAGCGCCTCAACTAGAGTGCTGTTATTTAGTTCGGTTAGCAGGTATCTAGCATCTTTATTTTGGCTGTTGATTGGGGTGCCCTTGCCGTCCTTCCTTGCTTCGATCTGAGTCATTACGTTTAAGTAAGCTTGGCCAACCCGTACAACCTTCTTGGGTGTCTGGATATTATTGATCAGGTTTGTTTCATGCCTTAATACAAAGCCCGCCACGGCACCTGTGACTTGAGCAAAGTGGCGTCCACTTAAGCCGGAAGTTAAAGCAATATCCACGTATGTTGTGATCAACTTTTTATCGACATAATTCTCGTCAGAATTTGAAGGCAATGGAGCTGAGTTTAGGTATGCTTCAATTTCTGTTTTTGATTTAATGATGGTTGGTCTAGAGAGGCCTGCAAGCCGTGCTAGTTCAGAATCTGTAGTAGAACCTACAAGCCCTCTGTGTTGAAGAACACGAAGTGCTTTTTTTAAATTTTCATTCATAACATACCTGCTATACGACTTATTAGGACTGATCTACAACGGCACTGGTGACAGCAATTTCTGCTACCTTCCTCTTCAGAAAAACAACCCATCATAGCTGTCACTCGTGCCACCCTGTTAAACCACTATGCCAACTTAATCCCCATGTAACCTCGCATTTTATTGGTTTTATGCGGCGTCGCCATCTTATTGGTCTCGAAATACCGCTTCACCCTTTTACTAAATGCCTGCTTCGTCTCAGCAACTTTCATGTTGTTGCTACACCAGACTGCGTAGTCCTCAAATAGCTTTACAAGAGGGACAATATTGCCAGCAGCTGGAGCCACATTATTTACAAGGAACTCAGAAACAGTATCCAATTCCTCTCGATAATCAACGCTCTCATCGCGGATCTTCTGGGGAGTGTTCATTTTATTTTTGTGCCAGTCTTCAAGCCCACGAAGAGCCCAGTTAAGAATGCCTGGTAGTTCAACTTTGAGCTGATCTAGCAGACCGTCAATTCGCTCGTCATCAGGAACAACATAACCAAATTTGATAAACCGGAAGCGACGCCAAAAACCCTCATCATTGATGTTGCCATGGGGCTTATCATTACCATACATAACAATCTTCGAAGTAGACTTGAACGTTCTTGGGTTGTGACGTAGACGCCTTGCTGTTATTTCATCATCACCTGAGATCGACTTTAAGATCTGAACATCAAAAGAAACGTCAGTATCATTTGTCTCGTCAGTAATAGCTAACCTTGCTCCTTCCAAGTTCGCCAAACTTGACTGCTTACCAATGGATGTAGCACCATTTTTACCCCTCATAAAAGTATCTGAAGAAAGCTTCACACCATAACTACCTAGCAATGTTTTGATCAGGTCTAGAAATGTTGACTTACCATTGGCTCCGCTTCCATAGAAATAATAGATTTCTTGCTCTTGGGTGCTAGCTGATAGGAAATAACCAACCAATCTCTGGAGATAGTCGATCATTTCCTGATCCTCTTGCATGACTGTCTTTAAAAACTTGTCCCACTCAGGGCATAGTGCACCCGAGTCATGCGTCGTGCCAAGTGACTTAAATATCAGATCAGAGGCCAAGGCTGGCCTAACTCCCTTGTGCTGAATGTTATAAACCATACCCTGAATACCAATCAGATTTGGGTTAGCATCCAAGCTTTTTGCACCCTTTGCAGTTAAAACTTGAACAATTTTTAATGCTGAGGATGCTTTACTTTGGTTCATAGCACTTTTAAGCCACTTTGGATCCCCGATCAATAAGCGCGAGTATTTTTGATTGTTAATGTCTAGGATAACTTTACAGTAAAACCCCCACACCATCCTTTCAGCCTCTTCGGCCTCGCACCACATACCACCACTAAAGACCCGCCACTGCTTCGTAGTTGTATCAAATAATAGGTTTTCACCATGCTCCTCCGCGATCAGGTCAGCAATCATGGCGTCATGTTCATCTACAAGAAATGAATCAGGTACATAATTACTGGTGATGACCTCCGTCGTTTCGGTAGGCAGCTGCTGTTTAACAGGTGCGTTTTGTGAGCTAGGTACAGAGGTGATCTGTGCTACTTTGTTGCCATATTCTTGGGTTTGTTCTGCCAGAGCCAGAGATAAGTTCATTACGCTGCCTCCTGCTTACGTTTAACAAACAGTGGGGGAGTATCAACTAAGTTCCCGCAATACAGTCTGTACTCAGCTTGTTTCACCCTGAACGGGTTTTCTAGCCTGCGGTTTCTCGCAACAAATTTTGTTCTAATGTCATAGCCGATACATCTGAGTTTATAAATCACGGCGCTGGGTGCTTTAACTCCAAGTGCGTGGAGCTGGTCTGTGGTTACAGCTCCTTTCACTTGAAGAATGGCAAGTACAAGATCCTCCTGTGTGTGTCGCTGAGCTTGGTTGCTAGATTGCGTTGTTACTTTAGCTAGTTTCATTACGCTGCCTCCAAGTCACGTTGAGCGATTCGGCTATCAATCCAGCCGTCCACTTCCGATTCGACCCAAGCGCTGGATCGTTCTGTTAGCTTTACTTGTTTAGGGAATAGGCCTTGTTGTGCAAGTGCGTAAAGATGAGATTTGGATAAGCCAGTTTTTGTCCGGACTTCCGGCATTTTTAGTAATTTAGTCATATATTTAGTCCTTGATGATATTTCAAAAAGGCATGTCAGATTTTTACTGGCACGCCAACGACCTGATAATAACTAGTGCTTTCTTCCTATCTTTCCCTGCAGGGATAAGGAGGGAAAGAAAATTTTAATTTAAGGTTTCTTAGCTTTTGAACAAGCATTTTGGAAGGATTTTTTGGTGATGGGTTTACCATAGTTCGATAAAATGAAAGCCTGCTGGGGTGCTGTTGAGAAAGGTGTAATATTATCACCCTCAAAATCAAGATAATTCATATACGACTTGTGCTCTTCGCTAGGATCGTCAGCTTCCTTCTTTATCCATTCATAAATATTGGAATTGGTAGCATCTTTTCCTAGGGCGGTTAGCGCTGCTTCTATAGCGAGAGTGTGATGTGCCTTTGCTCTCTGTGATTTGTTTTTTGAGGTCTTAGTAAATTTACGCGTATCAACGTAGACATCATTCAGTTCAATAGGGTCTAGATTAGGTGTTGAATGAATTTTATGGTTATTTGTTGGAGGAGAGAAGGCAAGAGCTAACTTATGGCCTTCAAGTTTCCTATTTACCCATAGTTCCTGTAATGCTGAGGTTGGAAGTTTAATAACGTCATATTGAGAGTAGGTGTCAGATCGGTCAAACTCACCAATACTCAAGTTGTTATCCTGTTCGCTCCATTCAACATAGTCATAGTAGATCGTTATGTGTTTTTTGATAATGGTGTAAATTTCGATCTTGCCGGCTATTCCTTCAGTCAGTAGATCAATTGCTGTGAAGCCTTTAATGCTGGTAATGGGTTTTAGGGTATCAGCTAGCATTTTTTAATCCATCCAAGTAGTCGGCCCACTCTTGCATCATGACTGTTCTTTCAGGCATGAGTTCGGCTTTGTTATAGGTGGCTCTTATGCGGTCTTTAGAGGCATGTGCGAGCTGCAATTCAATAGCATCAGCATTGTACCCTAGTTCATTTAAAAGGGTAGAGGCGGTATGCCTGAAGCCGTGAGAGGTCATCACTCCTCTTCCTAAAGGTTCGCCACCTTCCACGGTTTTAATTCTAATGATGGCCTGATTGAGTGTGTTTTCGCTCATTGCCTTGCCAGTTCGATGGCCGCTGGCTGATAAAAAAACTAGCTGCTTATTCCCTGTTAAAGGTCGCATGGCGCTAAGGATGGCAAGAGTCTGCGTTGTGAGGGGGATCTTGTGCGGCCTGTCCATCTTCATTTCATCGTCTGGAATGGTGATTAGCTTTTCCGTGAGGTCGATGTACTCCCATCGCATAAATCGGATGTTGTACGGTCTCAACATGGTTAGAGATGCAAACTGTAACGCCTTCTTTACTGCGTAATCGCCCTGATAAGCATCAATGCCTTTTAAGAAGTCACCGAACTGGTGGGGGTCGGCTATGTGGGCGAAGTTAGCAGACTTCTTTGGCTTTGGTAATAGCTCAGAAATTGTGGCGGCAGGGTTGTTCTGAATTAGCTGCAAGGCTAGCAGGTAGTTAAATGTTTGGCGGCAATACGTTGTCAGATCTTTAGCGGTTTCTCTTTTGCCTGAGTCTGCTATGGGTTTTAAAAGGTTCAGCAGATCTACGGCGGTGATGGTATCTACGGCCTTTTTATCTAGTGGGCCGAATAGATGTCTTTTCATTTTAGCTAATTTCTTAAGAGCTGTTGAGGGCCTCAAGTCCTGAGCGCTCATCATTTCCTGTGCGTAATGGCTAAAAGGTTTGGAGAGCAGTGCTTGTGAGTCGTCTCTTGGGTCTATGCCACCTAGGACAAGGTCCCTAGCTTCCTCATGGAGCTTTCTGGCTTCGGCTAGGGAAAGGGTAGGGTATTGGCCAAAAGTCAGTGTGGCGTATTTGTCGTTGATTTTGAAGTCGTAGCGAAAAGACTTGCTGCCTTTGGCTGTTGTGTGAACATACAAGCCGCCACCGTCTGCTGACTTGTAAGCTTTACCTTTGGACTTAAGATTCTTTACTTTGGTGTCTGTGAGAGAGCGTTTCATTGGGTTGTCCTATAGCGTCTGATACCCTATATGATACCCTAAAATATGCAGGACTTGAAAGGATGTTACAGGTTGTTATTGGTTCGATAATCCGTAATATATGGGCTGTAGCGGGCTTTCAGGACTACACCGGACATCCGTTTGACATTCTCCTGGCGCGCCATTTAAATCAAAGGTTTAGACTATAACTTTGCCCATATAAGTAACTTTTTTAGACTGGTTCCATCTATCCCCTTGCTAAATCAACTTCCCTTTGGACAAATAACACATCAGGCCCTTTCAAAGCCTCGGGCAATTTCATAATCTGTGACCACCTTATCGAATTCTTCCTGCTCCCACTGTGCGCAGCGATAGTAATGGTCAATCACCGCGTCGCCAAGGGCGCTGCGCATCATGCTCGATTTATTAAATATTAACATTGCATCACGCAGGTTGCTTGGTAGTTGCTCGGCGTTGGTTGCGGCATATGCATCACCCTGCAAGGGTGCCGGC
>Ga0302130_1000146_pt1 | contig 57224 bp, 59 predicted proteins | sample CB9_surface_MG_FD_203117 | JGI IMG/M metagenome (GOLD analysis project Ga0302130, IMG submission 203117) | Marine microbial communities from Western Arctic Ocean, Canada - CB9_surface | ecosystem: Environmental > Aquatic > Marine > Oceanic | place: Canada: Western Arctic Ocean | collected... | reverse complement strand
CACCGTAGGAGCATCTGGCGTCTATACCACAGCGCCAAACTACTTGGCCACAGGCGGTAAAATAGTCATGGTTGGCATGCCAGCCACTGGTGCCGCCTCCTCCTATGAGGCCGGCAACTTTGCCGCCGCCTCTCAAGGCATGATCGGTTCCAAAATGGGGGATGTAGTGATCCAACGTGATATCCCTTGGATCGTTGACCTCTATCGCCAAGGCCGCCTTAAACTCGATGAATTGATATCGGCCCATTGGTCCTTGGATCAAATCAACGCGGCCATTGCTGACACAAAAACTGGATCTGCAAAACGAAATGTGATCCTGTTTAAGTAATCCCGCCTTCGACTGGCACAAATACTCGCGCCACAAGCATCCGCCGCGCCAGCGGCAGAAACTCCTAAGATCCGCAAGTATGGCGGATCACACTTCACATTCTGAAAGGCCGCCATGAAGCTGCAAGACCTAGAAGTCATCGTCACAGCACCGCCAGCTCCAGGCTGGGGGGGGCGCTATTGGATTTTTGTCAAAGTCACCACCGACACCGGCATCACTGGCATTGGAGAATGCTACGCCAGCAGCCTTGGCCCCACCACAATGACCCATGTGATTCATGATGTGTTTGAGCGTCATATGCAGAGCCAAAGCCCCGAAGACATCGAGCTGATGTTCCGTCGTGCCTATTCCAGCGGCTTTACGCAACGGCCGGACCTAACCGTCATGGGGGCATTTTCAGGTTTGGAAATCGCCTGCTGGGATATTCTCGGGAAAGACCGTGACCGGCCGGTTTGGGCGCTGTTGGGCGGCAAGATGAATGACCGCATTCGGGCTTATTCTTATCTCTATCCGCTCGCGCATCATGACGTGAACACATTTTGGGGCAATGCGGATCAAACCGCTGAAGCTGCCGCCGCCGCTGTGGCCAAAGGCTACACAGCGGTAAAATTCGATCCCGCTGGACCCTACACCCTGCGCGGCGGCCATATGCCGGCTATGTCAGACATTGCACAATCGGTGAAGTTCTGCGCGGCGATTCGTGACGCCGTCGGCGATAAGGCGGATTTATTGTTTGGCACCCATGGGCAGTTTTCAACCGCTGGCGCCATTCGCTTAGGCACAGCATTAGAGCCCTTCTCACCGCTGTGGTTTGAAGAACCTGTTCCACCGGACAATATTGCTGAGATGGCCAAAGTGGCGCGCGCTGTGACCACACCGATTGCCACCGGAGAGCGTTTGACCACCAAGGCCGAATTTTCCGAAGTTTTACGCCAAGGGGCAGCCTCCATTTTACAACCGGCCCTTGGTCGCTCTGGTGGCATTTGGGAAACCAAAAAAATTGCGGCCATCGCCGAAGTATACAACGCCCAAATGGCGCCACATCTCTATGCTGGCCCAGTCGAATGGGCCGCCAACATCCATCTATCGGTATCCATTCCCAATACTTTGATCGCGGAAACTATTGAGACCCCGTTTCACGATGCTTTGATCAAAAGCTCTATCCAAGTTAAAAACGGCTTTATTTCAGCCCCCACCGCGCCGGGGCTTGGGATCGATTTTGACGAAGAGTTAGCCCGCGCCCATCCCTATGCCGATGATGGGCAACATCTGCATTTGCAGATGCAAGAAGCGCCTTGCGATTATCAAAACGGCAATCTGTTTTTGGGCGGCGCCCCCCCCAAAAGCGAATAGATTCAAACACAGATCAGACAGGCCCACATCGCAGCGCGGGCCTGATCATTTACCCCCGCATTTTGAGCCCATCAGGATCATAGAGCGGCACAGCCTGCACCTCAGCACGATACATCTCACCCAAGATTTCAACCTCGAGCTTTTGCCCCCCACTGGCCAGATCGGCCGGCACATATCCCATGGCCATGGAGCGGCACACATGATGCGCGTAGCCCCCAGATGAGATATAGCCCACCGCCGCACCCTCATGGAGAATAGCCTCGTCATTTGAGACATCAATACCATCCACATCAATGCTCAACGTCACCAACCTGCGCGTCGGGCTTTGCCCATTTTTCGCCGCATCTTTACCAATGAAGTCTTTGTCCCAATTTATAAAAATATCCAATCCAGCTTCTGCCGCCATGAAGTCAGGGCGGAAATCCAAGCCCCAAGCGCCCCACCCTTTTTCCAACCGCATCGACATCAAGGCCCGCGCACCGTACCATGCCAAGCCTTTGTCGGCCCCTGCCGCCTCGACGGCCTCAGCCAGTCGCCGCAGGTATTGCGGCTGGCAATAGAGTTCATAGCCCAGCTCGCCAGAAAAACTAATCCGAGTTAGGATCACAGCGACGCCGCCCACATAGGTCATTTTGGTGTCGCGAAATTTGAACGCCTCGCCGCTCATATCATCGCGGGTCAGTTCTGCCAAAAGGGCGCGGGATTTTGGGCCAGACAGGGCCAAGCCATGCCAAGCATCACTGACGTTTTGATAGATCACATCCACAGGCAGAGCGCGCTCAAACCACCGCCGATGCGCCTCTTGCATGGTGCCAGATCCGAACAGCATGAAATGGTCCTCAGCGTAGCAAGCCACTGTCAGATCCCCGTATAATTTTCCCTTTTCTGTCAACATCGGGGTCAAGGTCACACGTCCTGGTTTGGGCACAAAGCCCGCCAACATGTTGTCCAAATAGGCTCGTGCACCAGGTCCTTTGAACTCATGCTTGGCAAAGTTGGCAACTTCGATCACCCCCACATGATTGCGCACAGCCGCCACTTCGCGAGCCACATAATCATGGCTGCGGTTGCGCTGAAAGCTTGGCTCCTCATGCGCATCCTCAGGCCCATCGGCAAACCATAATGCATGCTCCAACCCAAAGCTTTGGCCCATCCGCGCGCCTTTGGCCAGGAGGTGATCATAAAGGCTTGTGGTTTTTTGCAAGCGGCCTTTGGGCAGGGTCTCATTAGGGAAGGTCATCACAAATCTGCGCTCGTAATTCTCAGTAGATTTGACCATGCCCCAATCCGGCGTCGCCCAATCACCGAAGCGGGCCACATCCATGGCCCAAACATCAATCGATGGCTCACCGTCAATCATCCACTCGGCCATGGTCAGCCCAACGCCACCACCCTGACAAAATCCTGCCATCACCCCCACCGCGCACCAATAGTTTTTCATTCCCGGCACCGGGCCGATCATCGGATTGCCATCGGGACCAAAGGTGAATGGCCCGTTGATCGCTTGGCGAATGCCCACCTCCGCCAGCACAGGGATCCGGTCAAACGCAAATTCTAAGCGATCTGCAATTTGCTCAAGATTGGGTTGCAGAAGTTCATGGCCAAAGTCCCAAGGCGTACCGCCCACCTTCCAAGGCGTGCCACGTTGTTCATAGGTGCCCAACAATAGCCCATCGCGCTCCTGGCGGAAATAGATATTGGCCTCATAATCAATGCCACATGGCAGACGGTTGGGCGCATCTGCCACTGCCTGAATTTTTTCAGTTAGCAAATAGTGATGTTCCATCGGCTGCACCGGGATATTAAGCCCCTGCATCTTGCCCACTTCACGCGCCCACAGACCGCCGCAATTGACGATATGTTCGGCGTTGATCATGCCGCGAGGGGTTTGCACATCCCAGCTGCCGTCAGCCCTTTGAGTGGTTTTTGTGGCCGGTGTATGGGTGAAATACTGCGCCCCATGCACCCGAGCGGCCTTCGCAAAGGCATAGGTGGCCCCAGAAGGGTCGAGATCCCCGTCTTGCTCGTCCCAAAGGGCGGCCAGATAATATTTGGGATCAATCAATGGATGGCGTTCAGCCACTTCTTGCGGGCTGATAAACTCTTGGCTGAGCCCCATGTAGCGCGCCTTAGAGCGTTCGCGTTTTAGGTAATCGTACCATGTTTTATTGGACGCAAGATAAAAGCCTCCCGTCATATGCAGACCAACCGAATGCCCCGACAGCTCTTCAATCTCTTTATAAAGGTCAATGGTATAGCCCTGCAGACGGCTGATATTCGGATCACTTGAAATTGTATGAATTTGTCCCGCCGCGTGCCAGCTCGAGCCCGATGTTAATTCATCACGTTCCAGCAAAACCGCATCTTTCCATCCAAATTTGGCCAAGTGAAATAAGATTGAACAGCCCACAACACCACCACCGATGATGACCACTTTGGCATGGCTCGGCAGCTGCTTTGCGCCGCCGCTATTTTCGATTTTTTGAACTTCAGGCATATTGCATTTCCATCTTATTGAAGGGTGGGCGCAAGATTATCATAGTGACTTGCTAGTACCAAGCATCGGGGATTTCAGCCTTGCGGCGATCCACATAGGCTTGCAGCTCTTCACGGACAGAGGCGTCCATGGGCGGCGGTTCATAGGCCTGGAGCATCCCAGTCCAGCGCTCATAGGCGCGTTGGCGCATGTCTTTTTCTCCGTCATCTTCCCAGCTTTCGACGTTTTCACTGTTGCTCAGAACCGGCTCATAGAAGGCCGTTTGATAATTGCGCATCGTATGTGCAGAGCCCAGAAAATGTCCCGCAGGCTCAACCTCATGATAGGCATCGCGCGCCATGGCTTCATCTGTTATGTCCAGACCTGCACCAAGTTTTTGATATCCGCCCAAACGATCCGCATCCATCACCAGCTTTTCAAACCCGGTGCATAGACCGCCTTCCATCCAACCTGCTGCATGCAGCACAAAATTTGCCCCCGCCAACATGGTGGAATGCATGGAATCGGCACTTTCATATGCGGCTTGCGCGTCTTCGATTTTGCTCGCGGTCAAAGAGCCACCACAGCGCAGCGGCAAACCCGCCGCGCGCGACATTTGGCCAATGGCATAGTTCGACATGATCGGCTCTGGCATGCCAAATGTAGGCGCGCCTGATTTCAGGCTCATGGAGCTGAGAAAGTTCCCCAAGACAAAGGCCGCGCCGGGACGCACCAATTGCGAATAGGCACAGCACATCAAAGCCTCGGCCATAGCTTGGGTCACGGAGGCCGCAGTGCTCACCGGGCCCATGGCCCCTGAAAGAATGAACGGTACCACGACAATCCCTTGCCCACGGCTGCAATAGATCTCGATGGCTTGTGTCACCACCTTATCAACCAGCAATGGGGAGTTCGTGTTGACGTTGCCCATGATCACGCAATTGCTGTCCATCACATCGCGGCCAAACACGATCTCAGCCATATCCACACTGTCTTGTGCCCGGCTTTGCTCAGTGATTGCGCCAAGGTGCGGTTTGTCAGAGCAGGTCATGTGCAAAAACAACATATCCAAATGGCGTTTACTCACCGGCACATCGCAAGGCTCACAGATCACCAAACCACCGTGGTGCAGATTGGGATGCATATAGGTTAGCTTGATCAGCTGCTCGAGACTGGCAATATCGCCGTAGCGCCGCCCGTTTTTAAGATCCCGAACGAAGGGCGCGCCGTAGATAGGGGCGAAGACTTGGTTTTGCCCCCCAATCACCACATCACGGGACCGATTGCGGGCAATTTGAGTGAACTCTTTTGGGGCGGTTTTGCACAGCTGCCGTATCTGGGCTGCCTCCATGCGTACAATATCGTCCTCAATCCGCGCGCCAGCTTTGCGCCAAATTTCCAACGCTTTGGGGTCATCGCGAAAGGCGATGCCGATGTCTTGCATCAACCAGTCCACTTGCGCTTCCAGCTTCGCCATGGTGGCGGCATCCAATGGATCAAAAAACGCTAAGCTGCGTTTGAGATAGGGGCTGGCTGGCGCCGAACTGAGCGCCGCCTCACTGCCTTGCCTCGCCCTTGCGCCACCGCTTGTTGATCTTCTGGCCATATCTGCTCCACATCGGTGAATTGAGTAAAAGAATAGTCAGAACGTCTTAGCATTAAAACCACCGTTTCCGACGAAACCATGTCTAAACGATGCAATTTTTGCTTATGCACGGCCTGGTTTTGGCGTGTCTAAAGCTTTGGCTTGGCGTACGATGAAAACACAATTAAGCTGGCTGCATGCATACTATGGTCAAAACGGATTTCATCTTATTTCAACGCTGTGCCAAATCCTTTTGGATGCATAGGCTGTTCGAGTTTTTGGAGACCCAGATCTGATATAAGGCGAACCCACCCCTCCGTGAGTAGCAATTAGCGCATAGGCGAACTGGTGGAAATAGGGCCGGGGATGTGGCACAGGCGTTGCAGGATGATACCATTGACTGTTGGGCCGATCTCGAAAAGAAGTTTGCTGGAACCCCGGGCTTAAAGGACTAACCGATGCCACTGCTCAAAAGCTGGGTGACCAGCGCCAATACTGCAACTTGCCCATTTCCACTGAACAATCTGCCTTATGGGGTTTTTGCCCGAGAGGAGGACGAGCCGCACTGCGGTGTGGCCATCGGTGATTATGTCTTGGATCTGGCTGCTGCTCAGTCGGCAGGGGTTCTGGGTTATCCAGACGCCGGGTTTGAGATGCCTTATTGGAATGACTTTATGGAATTAGGCGCTGAGGCTTGGGCCGCGTTTCGCAACGATCTTCAGACGTTACTCACCTATGACAGCCCGGCTGAGGCTCTGTTACTGCCTTTCTTGGTACCCTTGTCGGAAGTGGCTTTGCATTTACCTCTGGTGGTTGCTGAGTTCACAGATTTTTACTCCAGCCGCCATCATGCCAGAAACGTTAGCCAGCTGTTTCACGGCGTCGACGGCATGTTACCCCCCAACTGGCTACATATGCCCATGGGTTATAATAGCCGAGCCAGCACCTTGGTGGTCAGCGGTACCGAGGTCAAACGCCCCATGGGCCAAATCAAGGCACCCGACGTCAACCTACCTATCTGGAGCGCCTGCGAGAAGTTGGATTTCGAGTTGGAATTAGGGGCAATTGTCGGGTCCAATACGATTATGGGCGAACCCGTCACCGTGACGGAAGCTGATGATATGATTTTCGGCTATGTCTTGCTCAACGATTGGTCTGCGCGCGACATTCAGGTTTGGGAATATCAACCGCTTGGTCCGTTCCAATCCAAGGCCTTTGCCACCACCATCAGCCCTTGGATTGTGAGCCCTCTGGCCCTAGCGCCTTTCCGCAGAGCTGCGCCTCCCCGCGACGTGCCGCTCTTACCCTATTTGCGGGACCAAGGACCGATGTTGTTTGACATCACCCTGACCGCCAGCCTTCAGCCCCAAGGCGCATGTGAGGCCAGCCAGATCACCAAAACCAATGCCAGCCATCTCTATTATGCAGCGGCCCAACAGCTGGCCCATCACGCGAGTTCTGGCTGTGCCATGACGGCGGGGGATTTATTGGGCTCCGGAACCATCAGCGGACCCGCCGCCCATGAGCGGGGATCTTTGTTAGAATTGAGCTGGGACGGTGCGCAGCCAATCACCCTAGACACAGGCGAAGCCCGGAGTTTTTTGCAAGATGGAGATAGGCTCACCCTCAGCGGTCTGGCGACAGGTGAGGGCTATCAAATTGGCTTTGGGCCCTGTACAGGCACCATCATCCCGGCCCGTAACGCGTCGTAAGAAACCAAAGCAAAGCGCAACAATTGCAATTCGCAAGCCTTAGGTTACGAATTAGATAAGGAGGCACATCACATGGCACAAAATATTAAAACATCCGTCAAGCATATGGTTGCAGAAGCCAATGCGCAGATCACAACCCTTTCGATTGACGAGGCGCGTACACTGATCGACAGCCCGGATCATGTGATTGTTGATCTACGCGACATCCGTGAGCTGCAACGCACCGGCAAAATCCCCGGCGCCTTCTCTTGCCCGCGCGGCATGTTAGAATTTTGGATTGATCCCGCCAGCCCCTATCACAAAGAAATATTCAATCAGGATAAAACCTATGTGTTTTATTGTGCCAGCGCTTGGCGATCCGCATTGAGCGCTAAGGTCGCGCAAGATATGGGGCTGGCGCCCGTGGCACATATTGCCGGCGGCTTTACCGCTTGGGCCAAAGCAGAAGCCCCAATCGAAGACCTGCATAAATAGAAATGAGCCGCCGTCTTTTCGGGAATTCAGGACAATCTGCGCGCGCACATGTCCGACCCGTTGCTATGTGACACGCGGTTAATTCCGCTATTCCTTGACTTCGGGCCTCAAACACGGTGCAGTGGAGGATTAAAAATTGAGGAATTTATGCGCAATTCACCATCACCAGAAGAGATTCACCGCTGGGACCGTCAGCACTTCATTCATCCATGGCATGATATGAACGCATGGCGCGGCTATGATAATATGCTGGTTGAGGGTGCCGACGGCATTTACATGTATGACGAAACCGGCAAGCAGTTCATCGACGGGCCCGGCGGCATGTGGTGCGTTCAAATTGGGTATGGTCAACGCGAGATGGCAGATGCAATTGCCGATCAAGTGATGAAAATGCCCTATGCGTCCCCCTTCACCAATGTGACCCAACCCAGCGCTATTTTGGCAAAAAAATTGGCGGATTTTGCGCCTGGTGATCTCAACAATGTATTTTTCACAACCGGCGGGTCCACAGCCGTAGACACCGCTCTGCGCGCCATGCAATTCATGAACAACACCCTTGGCCGCCCTGAAAAGAAGATGATCCTTGCGCGGGAAAAAGGTTATCATGGCTCCACATACCTGGCGGCCTCCGTCAGCGGCAAAGAGCGCGACACGACCAAATTCGATGTGGAAAGCCGCTTGGTGCACTTCTTACCTAATGTGAACCCCTACCTGCGTCCGGATGATATGAGCGTGGAAGCTTGGTGCGACGCCAAGATCCAAGATATTCAGCAGGCCATCGACACAATCGGTGCCGATAACATTGGTGCGTTTATTGCGGAACCTATTCTCAGCTCTGGTGGGGTAATTGTGCCGCCAGATGGGTATCACAAGCGCAGCTTTGATATCTGCCGCGCCAATGACATTCTCTACATCTCGGACGAGGTAGTCACCGGCTTTGGTCGTTTGGGCCATTGGTTCGCATCCGAGGAGGTTTACGGCATTCAGCCCGATATGATCACCTGCGCTAAGGGGCTTACGTCGGGCTATTTGCCATTGGGCGCCTGCATAATCTCTGACGCAATGATGGAACGCATGGCCCATCAAGGCGAGGTGCTGTTTTCGAATGGCTACACCTATTCCGGCCATCCCGTCAGCTGCGCTGCAGCTCTAAAAAATATCGAGATCTTAGAGCGCGACAAAATTTTAGAACATGTTCGCGAAATTGCGCCCTATTTTCAAGACCGACTCGCCCGCTTGGCCCATTTTCCGATCATCGGCGACGCCCGTGGCCATGGCTTGATTGGATGCATCGAAGCCCGCCTCAGCAAAGATGGCTCAAGGCTGGAAGATGAGCGCAAAATCGGAGCGATGCTGGACGAAGTTTGCAATAATATGGGCCTGATAGTGCGGCCTTTGATCAATATGTGCGTATTTTCACCACCTTTGATCATCACAAAATCACAAATAGATGATCTGTTCGATATTCTGGAACGCGCCATTGAGAAGGTAGGCGAAACCTTCATATAGCGCTGGATTAGGGCATAAAAGCAGAGTTTAGGCTTGAAAAGAAATCCAATCTCCGTATAAAGATCTAAGTTTCCTATAGTGGAAATTTGCTTAGGAACGGAAACACTTCATGTCTCAAGCCACAAAACGTACGCCGTTATATGAACTACATTGTGCCCTTGGTGGCAAAATGGTCGACTTTGCTGGGTGGGAGATGCCTGTACAGTATGCCATGGGCATTATGGGGGAACATACCCATTGCCGCACCAAAGCCGCATTGTTTGATGTCAGCCATATGGGGCAAGTTCTGCTGCACGGCCCAGATGCGGCCCTCAAGCTGGAGGCTTTGGTGCCGGCCGCTTTGACCCAGCTGCCTGAAGGTAAGGCGCGTTACACCTTTTTCACCAATCACGAAGGCGGCATTATGGATGATCTGATCGTGGCAAATGCCGGTGATCATTTGTTTGTCGTGGTCAATGCCTCAATGCGAGCGCAGGATATCCCTTATATGGCCGCCTCTTTGAAGGGAATTGACGTCACAGAAATTTTTGATCGCGCCCTGGTTGCCGTGCAAGGCCCCTCTGCTGAAGCCGTGGTTTCTGCCCATTGCCCGCAGGCGGCAGAGATGGGATTTATGGAGACTTTGGAAGCACTGATTGACGGATCCCTATGTCGCCTGTCGCGTCTGGGCTACACCGGTGAAGATGGCTATGAAATTTCAATCCCAGAGGCTGACGCTGAGCGCATTGCGCGCTTGATGCTGGGGCATCCAGATTGTGAACCTGCAGGCCTTGGAGCGCGTGACAGCCTACGACTGGAAGCCGGGTTGTGCCTCTATGGCAATGACATCACCCCCACCACATCCCCCATCGAGGCAGGTCTCACGTGGGCCATTCAAAAACGCCGCCGCGCCGAGGGTGGTTTTCCCGGCGCTGCGCGCATTATGACCGAGCTCGCAGATGGCCCCGCGCGCAAATTGGTTGGGATAAAACCACAAGGTCGCGCCCCCGCCCGCGCAGGTGTTGAGGTCCACGATATGGCTGGAAATACCATCGGCAAAATAACGTCTGGAGGCTTCGGTCCAACCGTTGCGGGCCCTATAGCCATGGGTTATATCTCGGTTAAGCATGCCGCCGTACGCACCAAAATCCAGCTTATCATCCGGGGCAAGCCACAACTGGCAGAGGTTTGCGCCCTGCCCTTCGTCACACAAAACTACAAGCGTTAATTGGGAGGTCAAAATGACAACTTATTATTCCGAAGACCACGAATGGATCACCGTTGAAGGCGACACCGCCACAGTTGGAATCACGGCGCATGCCGCCGAACAATTGGGCGATATTGTGTTTATCGAACTAAAAGAAGAAGGCGATGAGTTTGAAAGCGGCGACGAGATTGGCGTGATTGAATCAGTCAAAGCCGCCTCTGAGATTTATGCCCCTGTTGACGGTGAAATCATTGAAGCCAACGAATTGTTGGAAAGCAATCCGGCGGCATTGAACGACAATCCAGAAGCCGACGCATGGATCTACAAAATCAAATTGACCGACCCTGCCCAATTGGAGGGCCTTATGAATTTGGCCGGATATAAAACTTTTATCGCTTAAACCCTGAGCTAAAGCGGAGCTACGCGCATGCCTTTTGAACTGACCACCTATGAAGCCTATGATTTTGCCAACCGTCGGCACATTGGCCCCTCACCGTCTGAAATGACGGAGATGCTGCGCATCATTGGCTTTGACAGCCTGGATGCGTTGATTGATGCGACAGTTCCCAAGGCTATCCGCCAAGCCCGGCCTCTGAGCTTTGGCCCGGCCATGTCTGAGCGCGATGCTCTGCATCACATGAAAAAAGTGGCCAGCAAAAACAAAATTCTGACCTCTTTGATTGGTCAAGGCTACCACGGCACCACAACACCAGCGCCGATCCTGCGCAACATTCTGGAAAACCCGGCGTGGTACACTGCCTATACGCCGTATCAACCCGAGATTTCGCAAGGCCGGCTTGAGGCGCTGTTAAACTTCCAAACCATGGTCAGTGATTTGACCGGTCTCGACATCGCAAATGCCTCACTTTTGGACGAATCCACCGCAGCCGCTGAGGCCATGACCATGGCCATGCGTTCGGCCAAGTCTAAGTCTCAAACCTTCTTTGTAGATGAAAACTGTCATCCGCAAAATATCGCCGTCATACAAACCCGCGCCGAGCCCTTGGGCATAGAGGTGATTGTAGGTTGCCCGGATGATTTGGACGCCAGCGCTGTATTTGGGGCAATTTTTCAATACCCCGGCACTTACGGCCACGTGCGCGATTTCACCGCCCAAATCGAAGCGCTACATGCGCACAAGGCTTTGGGCATTGTCGCCGCTGACCCTCTGGCGTTGGCGCTGCTGAAAAGCCCCGGCGAGATGGGCGCAGACATTGCCATCGGCTCAACCCAGCGGTTTGGCGTACCTATGGGATATGGTGGACCACATGCCGCCTATATGGCCACACGTGACGCGTTCAAACGCAGCATGCCTGGCCGGATCATTGGTGTCTCAGTCGACAGCCGTGGCAACAAAGCCCTACGGTTAGCCCTACAAACTCGCGAGCAGCATATTCGCCGCGAAAAGGCCAACTCAAATGTTTGTACCGCTCAAGCTCTTCTGGCGGTGATCGCGTCGATGTATGCGGTATATCACGGCCCAGATGGCATCAAAGCGATTGCACAATCTGTGCACCGCAAGACAAGCCGTATGGCCAAAGGCTTGGAGAGCATGGGATTTGACGTGCAGCCCGATGTGTTCTTTGACACCATCACCGTCGAAGTTGGCAACCTCCAGCGCGTGATTATGAACGCCGCTGTGGCAAATGACATCAACCTGCGCAAAGTGGGTGAAACCCGTGTTGGCATTAGCCTCGATGAGCAAACCCGCCCTGAGACTATCGAGGCGGTTTGGCGCGCCTTTGGCGGCGATATGAAAGATGACAGCAAGGCCAATCGTGCCTACCGTCTGCCCGCCTCCATGCTGCGCGAAAGTGAATACCTCACCCATCCAATTTTCCACCTGAACCGGGCGGAAGCAGAAATTACCCGCTATATGCGCCGTCTCGCGGATCGCGATTTGGCTCTTGACCGTTCTATGATCCCGCTGGGCAGTTGCACCATGAAGCTCAATGCCACGATTGAGATGATCCCGGTGACTTGGCCCGAATTCTCAGAACTGCATCCCTTTGTGCCAGTAGATCAAGCCCAAGGCTATCATGAGATGTTCGACGACTTAAATGCTAAGCTGTGCGAAATCACCGGCTATGATGCTATCAGCCAGCAACCTAACTCAGGGGCTCAGGGAGAATATGCAGGGCTTTTGACCATTCGTAAATATCACACGAACCAAGGCGAAGGGCACCGCAATGTCTGCTTGATCCCCACATCGGCCCATGGCACAAACCCTGCCTCGGCACAGATGGTTGGGTACAAGGTTGTGGTGGTTCATTCTGACGCAGACGGCAACATCGACGTGGCAGATTTCCGCACCAAGGCGGAATTGCACAGCGCCAATCTCGCCGCTTGCATGATCACATACCCCTCCACCCACGGCGTGTTTGAAGAAACCGTGCAAGAAGTTTGCAATATCACCCATGATCATGGCGGCCAAGTCTATATTGATGGCGCAAATATGAACGCCATGGTGGGCCTGTCGCGCCCCGGTGATATTGGCGGGGATGTATCACACCTCAACCTACACAAAACATTTTGTATTCCTCATGGCGGCGGTGGCCCGGGCATGGGGCCTATTGGGGTTAAAGCCCATCTGGCGCCGCATTTGCCAGGCCATCCAGAATATGGCGACAGTGTAGGCCCGGTCTCTGCAGCGCCATTTGGCTCGCCGTCAATCCTGCCGGTAAGCTGGGCCTATATCCTATTGATGGGTGGCACAGGCCTGACACAGGCCACCAAAGTGGCAATCTTAAATGCCAACTACATTGCCGCGCGTCTGGAAGGGGCTTTTGACATCCTCTACACCTCAAAAACGGGCCGCGTCGCCCATGAATGCATCATCGACACCCGCCCCTTGGCCGATAGTGCAAATGTAACGGTGGATGACTGCGCAAAACGTCTGATGGACAGTGGGTTTCACGCCCCCACGATGAGCTGGCCTGTGGCCGGCACTTTGATGGTAGAACCTACGGAGTCTGAGCCGAAAGCCGAGTTGGACCGCTTTTGCGATGCGATGCTCTCCATTCGCGCTGAAGCACAGGATGTGATCGACGGCAAGAGTGACCGCGAGAACAACCCGTTGAAAAACGCACCCCATACTGTTGCAGATTTGATCGAAGATTGGGATCGGCCTTACAGCCGCGAACAGGCCTGCTATCCCGCAGGATCAATCAAGAGCGACAAATACTGGGTGCCAGTGAACCGAGTTGATAACGTCTACGGTGACAGGCACTTGATCTGTACCTGCCCACCTATGGACGCCTATCTCGAAGACTAGAGGTCCTTTACGACCACAACTGAGATCCCGCCTACTGATATCGGGCTGGATCAAAAGCTGATAAGTCGGCATTGCTCAGAGTATTGCTGACCATATCAGCGATCAGTCGCCCGGTTTTTGGACCGCCGGTCAGACCAACATGTTGATGACCAAAGGCGATATGGGCATTGCCGCAAGTCGTGGCAGGGCCAATAACCGGTAAGCTGTCACTGGTGGCTGGCCTGCGTCCCATCCATTCGGTCAAATGGTCATAGGTGAGGTCTGGAAACAACGCTTTGACCTGCCGTTTGACCAAAGCAATCGGCGCCTCTTGCGCAGGGGCATCGGCACTTGCAAACTCCACCACGCCAGCGCAGCGAATACGCCCCTCCATGGGTGTCACAACAAACTTGCCAGCAGCCACCATCATGGGGGCCTTGGGCATCATACTCGGCGCATGCAGCTCAATGTGATAGCCCCGCTCGCTTTCAAGGGCTATCTTCTTGATCCCTAGTTTCTTAGCCACCGGACCAGACCATGCGCCCATCGCAAGAATCAGGTGATCGCCGGATATCCGGCCTTGATCGGTGATCAACGCACGGCACTGACCGTCTTGCATCTCAATATCTTCAATCTGAGCGGCAACCATCTGCCCGCCTTCCGATTGAAAATGCTCAAGCAAAGCTTCCAGATAGGCCCCCGGGTCAGAGATTCGGCCATGGTTTTTGTAACAGGCCACCTTGGCAAATTGATCAGGATACATCGGATCGCGCTCAGCAAATTCCGCACCATCCAATTCTTCAATTTCAAACCCATGCGCGCGGCGCAGATCTCGGGTCCAACCATCGGAGGTAAAGCTGTCTTTCGTGCCATAACCGAAGCAAAAATCATCATCGCTGATAAACCGTTCAGCTCCAGTCCCTGCGGCCAAAGATTGGTGCTGTGCATGGGTGTCACCCAGCAGATAGGACATGTGTTTTGCATAGTGCTGCACATGATCCATCCGCGCAAAGCTTAGGTATTTGGCCAAAAACGGCAAAAGCTGCGGCAGATAGGCCCATTGCAAAAACAACGGTTCATTTCGGTTAAACAGCATTTTAGGCGCTTTTTTAAGCAACCCTGGAACTGAAACCGGAATCAAAGCCCCTGCTGCCAAAACGCCGGCATTGCCAAAGCTTGTGCGGGTCAAATACTCCATTCGGTCAACCAAAGTCACGCTGTGGCCCGCCCGTTGTAGCCAGATGGCTGAGGACACGCCAACAATGCCAGCGCCTGCAATCACAACATGGACCAATACGTCACCCCTATAAATATTATGGCTCACCCTGGCCGCAGCCCTAAGCCTACACAAGAGATATTCGCCACAGCGCATTAAAAAGTAAATTACCCCAGTGAATCCATTTCTTGAAGCATTTTGCAACCTGGGTTAACATTTTTTTTACGGCTTAGTGCCGGCAAGGAGAAAAGTTATGAATCTGAAAAAAATACTGTTGACCACCTCTACTGTAGCCCTGGTTTCGGGCGCTGCCATGGCCGCTGACGATGGTTTGGTTGTTTTCGATTGGTCTGGCTATGAGGATGAGGGGTTTTTCCAAAACTACATCACCAAGCACGGCGACTCACCGACTTATGCCTTCTTCGGTGAAGAAGAAGAAGCCTTTCAAAAATTGCGCGCAGGCTTCAGAGCCGACGTATCCCACCCCTGTAGCCAATCCGTGTCCAAATGGCATGAGGCCGGCTTGTTGGAGCCACTGGACACGTCACGTATCGACCTTTGGTCTGACGTGAATACGCAGATGAAAGAAGCCTTCAAAATTGATGGCAACTATTACATGCTGCCGATGGATTGGGGCACAACTGCACTTACATATCGCTCAGATTTGGTTGATCTGGCCAAAATGACATCTTTGGCAGTGTTTCTCGATCCAGCCTATAGCGGACGTATTGCTCTGCCGGACAATGTAGATGACATTTATGCTCTGGCTTATTTGGCTACGGGTATCACCGATTGGACCAAAGCCACGGATGCAGATTTCGAAGTGGCTTCCGCATGGCTGCGTGACGCGCACCAACATGTTCGGACCTATTGGGCCGATGGTGCAGAATTAGCGCAGCTGATGGGCAGTGGTGAAGTTATCGTGTCTTGGGCCTGGAGTGAAACCCCTGCGACTATGGCCGGTGAAGGCCTGCCCGTTGAGGCCAACCGCTCCACCGTAGAAGGGTCATCCAGCTGGTTTTGTGGGTATGTAAATCTGGCCAATGGTCCAAATTCTGAAGACAAGATGTATGATTTTTTCAACGCTTGGATGGATCCAAGCTCTACAGAATACATTGTGTCAGAATGGGGCTATGGCCATGGCAACGAAACGGCGATGGCTGCCATCGGCTCAGAAGCTTTAAATGACGCAGGCTTGGGCCCGGTTGACGTGCCAGTATTAGCGCAGGTTCCTATGAACCAACAGCTGCGTGAAAAGATGATTGCTGAGTTTGAAAAAATAAAAGCGGGTTTCTAAGGCAGGCTCACTCTTAACAGATAAAAGGGCACCTTCCGGTGCCCTTTTATCTTGAGTCTATTTCAACAACAGCAGGGACGAGGCGCTCCAGCCCATCCGCGCATTTTCCCCCACAGCAAGAACAGCGCGCCCTGCAGTGTTGCGCATGGTGATAGTGATTGGCTCCTCTTTAAAGGGCAATCTGACGTCATAGTAGGTCATGTCACCATAATAAAAGACTTCCGACACCACCACTTCAATCTCACGCTCTGCGGTTTGAGACCCAGTTAGAATGGTCAACATCTCTGGACGTACTCCTGCAAAGTTGCAGCCCTCAATCCCGCCTGTGGCTTGGGACAATGGCAGCGCAAGCTTACCCAAGGACTGTAATTCAACCTCAACGGTATCACCCGAGGTACTAAGAATTTTAGCGTCCAAAAAATTCATCATGCCAATAAAGTTCGCCACCCGCCGCGAACATGGCTGGCCATAAAGCGCCTGAGGTGTAGCCACCTGCGCAATTTTACCGTCAAACATAACCGCAATCCGGTCCGACATAGTCAGTGCTTCTTCTTGATCATGGGTCACCAGAACAAAGGTAATTCCAACCGCCCGTTGCAGGCGGCGTAATTCGGATTGCATTTGCTCACGCAGTTTTTTGTCCAAGGCCGAGAGCGGCTCATCCAATAACAGCACCCGAGGCTTGAGCACCAAAGCCCGGGCCAGAGCGACCCTTTGGCGTTGACCGCCCGACAAAGCATGTGACGCCCGGTCTCCAAACCCCTCCAAACCCACCATGGCAATCGCCTCGGCCACGCGAGTTGTGATCTCAGCCTTCGGCAACCGGCGCGCTTTTAGTCCATAGGCCACATTTTCGGCCACGCTCATATGTGGGAAAATAGCATAGCTTTGAAACACCATATTGGTAGGTCGCTTATTGGCCGGCACTCCCTCCATCGTTTTACCATCAATATACAAGCTGCCCGCAGAAGGTATTTCAAACCCAGCAATACTGCGCAGCAATGTGGTTTTGCCACATCCCGACGGGCCTAACAGCGAGAAAAATTCTCCAGTCTTGATGTCAAGATCAACCTGTGACAATGCCGCGAAATCACCGAAGAATTTATCAAATCCTTTCAGCTGAATGATTGGCTGTGTCATAGGAAACCCCCTGAATTTTCAATGCCTGTTTTACGGACGCCCCGACGGCGGAAATAATCGGCGATCAACAGTAAGCTGATCGACAGCACAAGCAAAATTGTCCCCAAAGCCATCAAGCTTGGCAGTTTTTGCGGAAAGCGCAATTGGCCCCAGATATAGACCGGCAAAGTTGGTTCAGTGCCCGCAAGGAAGAAGGCAATAATAAATTCATCTAAAGAGATGGTGAAGGCTATCAACAAGCTCGCGACGATCCCCGGCATCACCAAAGGCAGGATCACCAGCCAAAAAGTATTCCAACGGGTTTGGCCCAAGTCAAATGACGCCTCTTCAAGGCTTTGGTCCAAATTCATGAAGGCTGACGAGAGGATGGCGATACAAAAAGGAGTGCAAATTAAGATATGGCCTAAAATAATGCTCCAGAGCGACAGTTCAAACCCGATCTGTATGATCACCACCAGCAAAGACACCCCAATGATAATCTCTGGCAGCACCATTGGCAGCATGATAAACCCCATGATAGAGCGACGACCGGGGAATGAAAAACGGGTGGAGGCACGGGCAGCCAGCACCCCAAATAGGGTTGAAAAAATCGCCGTTGTCACGGCAATCATCAAGCTGTTGCGCACCGCAACGTGCAGCGAATCTGTGGTTTGCAGAACGGCGAACCATTTGGTGGTAAAGCCTTTCAACGGAAACGACACAACACTGCTGTCATTGAATGCGAAAACCGGCAACAAAATCGCGGGTGCGTAAAGAAACACCAAGAAAATACCCATGTACCATTTGAAAAAATGACCGCGGCCCAGCATCACTTCGTCCCCCGTATGTACTTTTTGTTCATCCAGATAAAGATCAGCGCCACGCAGGTTACAATCGCCATGGCTGAAATCGCCAATGCCGCTCCTAACGGCGCATTATTTGCCTTCTTGAACTGTAATTCGATCATATTAGCAATCATCAGCCCGTTGGGCCCGCCCACCAATCGCGGCGTCACATAGTCACCAATGGTCGGAATAAACACAATGATAGTGGCGGCAATCACGCCGGGCATCGACAAAGGCAGGGTCACCCGGAAAAATCGGCGTATTTTGCTGTCACCCAAATCTTCAGCTGCCTCCATCAAGGATCGATCCACGCGCTCAAGCGCCACAAATATAGGCAAGATGGCGAAGGGCACCCATGAATGCGCCAAGGTCAGAACCACAGCATTTTGATTGTAAAGTATGAAGCTCAAAGGCTCTTCAATCAGGCCCAGCCCCATTAAGCTTCCATTCACCACGCCGTTATAGCCTAAAATCACTTTCCACAGGAAAATGCGCATCAAATAGCTGGTCCAAAACGGGATGGTGATCAAAAAGATCCACATAGCCTTGCGTTTGGGCGCTACATAAAACGAGATGAAATAGGCCACAGGGTAGGCCAGCAACACGGTCATCGCCGTCACCATCATCGAAATCTTCAGCGAGCGACCCATCAAATATTGATACATCGGCTCGGTCCACGCCGTTTTGTAACTCTGCAAACTGAAGGTGCGGTGTAGGGTCAAATAATCTTGGGTCCAAAAACTCAGCGCGACAACCAATAACAAAGGCATCGCAAGCAGCAGCAATGTAAAAGCCAACGTTGGACTGATAAGGAACAATCCCTGAGCGCCCTCGCCCCGCCGCCATTTTTGAAACCATGTCACCTAGGTGATCCCTTTCGCCAAAATATCTGCGTTCTTTCTCGCCATCTTCCCCAGTTCCGGTACAGTGGTTTGCTCCATGACTGGCAGCAAGTGCCGCAAATGATCATGATATGTTTTTACACCATATTCTAGATCAGAAAACACAACTCCGTCATAGGCAGAAGATTTTGTGGCCTCGCACGACCAAACCATTAGCATCTGATCTTCTCCGCCGGTATCGCGATCAATTCGACCACTCAAATAACGCGCCACTTTCATTTGCCGGCTCTCATCTGGCCTACGATAACACATACCGCGTTGCAGGGTTTCAGTGGCCGTTTTGGGCAACTCTTGGTAGAAAATTACACTGTCGGGATAGAGCCCTAAGACGAAATTAGGGAACATGCCAAAATAGATCCATTGGCGCTGCTGAGGCTGAGGAAGATGCGTAGCCTCCGGCAATATTTCACGATATTTACGCACGCTCCAGCGGTGACCATAGGCCTCGTTAAACGTGCCGACAGAGCGTGACGTGCCCTTGTCAAAAGGTTCATCAAAATAGCCGTCTCCATAAAGCTGATGTAGCCCGGGATGCGCTTGGCGCACGTGATAGCCTTCATTATCCACATCACGAATAGATTTCCAATTCACCGGGATGACATCATCCAAAGAATTACTGGTGGCAGGGATCATATTGGCCAAATCATAGGGCGCTATTTCCGCGTCAAACCGCGTTAAAATCTCGGCAACTGCAGGCTGTGGTCCGGGCTGAAAGCGGATAAAAATCAATCCGTTCCAAATCTCCATGTCTAGCGGTTTTAACCCCCATTTTTCCGCCTGCATCGGTGGAAAAGTATCTTTGTTGGCAATGCCCCGCAGGGAGCCATCCAGATTATAGGCCCAGCCATGATAGGGACAAATCATCGCTTTATTGCAGGTGCCACGCGCGTCAGGCACCACACGTGATCCACGGTGGCGGCATAGATTATGAAAGGCCCGCACTTGCCCATCGGTGCCGCGAATCACAACCGCGCGTTCGCCGGCGATATCAAAGGTGACATAAGCGCCACTTTGCGCGACCTCATTCACATGGCAAACAAATTGCCAATGGGTTTTAAAGATCGCTGCACATTCCAAATCAAACAGTTCCTGCGAAAAATAGGCCCAGCCCGGCAGGCCGGAGCGGTCCCAATCTTTGGGAGGTGAGATATTTTTGGTCATGTCAAAGCCTCAGCTGGAATTAAGTTGTATCGAATAGGTTGCGTGACGGAAGATCAACATTAAATTATGGTCATGGCTTGGATTTTATGCGTCAATTGGCCAAAGTACAGATCACTGAAATCATCTTATCGGGAACATTATGAAAGACATTCAACCGCAAGACCGTCTCGTTGCCAATGTGAGGCATGACGCCTTCGCCCCCTGGATCAATGCCGATGGCAGCGACAGTGGCACTGCCGTGCTACAATTAGGAGATCGCGCAGAAATGGGCGTCGGGTTTCACATCTACCGGATGGCCCCCGGAACCAGCAGCGAGGCACATGAGCACCGTGGTGATGAAGAGTTTTTCGTGATCGAAGGATCTTTGCGCGACAATGACGGGACGGTGTACCGCACAGGTGATCTAGTTTTGCTGAAAGATGGCACCCAGCATTACTCAGTTTCAGACGAAGGCTGTCTTTTAGCGGTCTATATACACAAGGCTGAGACCAACCTTTAAGCTATAGGCGATACTTGCGCCTTTAGGCTCTGCCACTGCGCCAAAGTCACACCCATAAGGGGTAAAACTGCGGCATCAGGACGGGCTTGGCGAGCCAAATCCAACAAGCGCGCCTGTGCCTTTGGGCGCTCCATTCTGGCTTTCAACCCCGCGTTGGCGAGTTGAATCAAGCTTTGCACCATGGCGCGTTCCGGCACAGCGTGCTCCAATCGCAACCAAATGGCTTCCCACATCTCATGCGCTTCCCAATAAAAACCCTCGGCAAAAAACGACAGCCCCAAGTACCAAGCGGTGCAACTGCTCAAAAGCGCGTCTGGCAAGTCAGCCTCGGGTTTAAAGCGGTCAAAAAGATACTCCGGATGGCGCGCTGTGCGTCCCGGGATATAGGCGTGCTCTGGCCGCCACCTCAGATCGAGCACGCTAGGCCGGCGCACCATGGCGCGCCTCCATTTCCCATAGCCGGCCCGAAAAGCGAACAATAGCGGCCAATGTTTCTTCTGGTGCATCGCGCAGGGGAGAATGACCGCACTCTGGCAAAACCACCACATCAACCGGCGCATAGCTTCGGTTTTCCAGCTCATTGATCTGCGCAAGCGTGCCATATTCATCGGCCACACCTTGAATTGCCAAGGTCGGAATGCGCAGATAATCAATCACCTCAGACACATCCCAATCGACAAACTTGGGATCCAGCCAAGCGTCATTCCACCCTTTAAAACACTTGTCCGGGTTTTGGTGATACTTGGCCAATGCCACCCTCAAATCGCCAGTCTCAAACGCCTGTTTAGCCAAAACGATTTGCGCCAAGCCGCTTGGCTCGGTGAAAAAATGCGGAGCCATCAATATCAAACCCCGAACCCGGTGATCAATCACTGAACCGGCATAAATCGCAGCAATGGTCGCGCCATCAGAATGGCCCAGCAAAATGCAACTTTGGGGATCAATCGCCTTCAATACCGCAGGTAACACCGCTGTGGCCTCTTGGGTCATGTAATCCAAAGGGCGCGGCAGTAACGCATCATCAGAATTGCCGTAGCCCTCGCGCGAATAGGCAAACACGCCACAGCCTGTTGCCTTGGAAATCTGAAGCGGCGCATCGCGCCAATGCGCCACGCAGCCAAGCCCCTCATGCAACATGACAATCGTAGGCGCCTGTGATGGATCCGGGCCAAAACAGGCATATTCCAGACATTTGCGCGCAGCCACCACAAAGCCTTTGGCCCCATTGCTCCAGTCAACTTTGCTCATGCTTGCGCGCGCAGTTTGAATCGTTGGATTTTGCCAGTGGCGGTCTTAGGCAGATCAGGCACCAATTCAATCCACCGCGGGTGTTTCCATTTTCCGATTTGCTCTTTAACAAAATCTCGCAATTCGTCCTCTATGCCGGCAGTCTCAACACCGCTGTTGAGCACCAAAAAGGCTTTGGGCTTTTCCAAACCCGCCTCGTCCAAATGCGCCACCACAGCAGCTTCCAACACCTTTGGATGTGAAATTAAGGCCTGCTCCACCTCAAAGGGACTCAGCCAAATGCCTGAAACTTTAAACATGTCATCGGTTCGACCGCAGTAGATATAATGGCCGGCTTCTGAGATTTCGTATTTGTCACCAGTTCTCGTCCAAACTCCCTCAAAGGTTTCGCGGCTCTTAGCACGTTGGTTCCAATAGCCATCGGCGGATGAGCCCCCTTTGACCAATAACTCCCCCACTTCCCCAGGGACAATCTCCTTGCCCTCCTCGGTGACACAGCGCAATTTATACCCCGGCACCGCAATCCCAGAGGTGCCATAGGTGACCGCTCCTTCACGGTTCGACAAAAAGATGTGCAGCATCTCAGTCGATCCCACGCCATCCAAAATATCCACCCCAAACAGCCCGCGCCAACGGCGGCCAATATCTGCAGGCAATGCCTCACCGGCCGAAATACACAAACGCAGCCGATGCGCAGACAGGGCTCTATTTGCGAGGGCAGCCACCACAGCGCCATACAGGGTGGGCACACCACAAAAAATGCTCGGTTGCTGGCCTTCAATAATATCCAGCACACCCTCCGGTGTCGGCCTGCCGGCCAATAAAATCGTGGTCGCCCCCACAGACATGGGAAACGTCAGCGCATTTCCCAGCCCATAGGCAAAAAAAATCTTAGCCGCTGAAAAAATGGTGTCCTCTTCACGAATGCCCAAAACCTGCGCGCCATAAGTCTCAGCTGTGGCCCGCAGCGCGCTATGCACATGGCGCACCCCCTTAGGCAGACCGGTAGAGCCCGAAGAATAAAGCCAAAACGCACATTCATCATCGCTAGCATGGACAGCGGTTTGCGGTTTGGCGGGTGCCAGAAATTCGGAATAAGACAGGGTTCCAGCCGGGGCATCTGCCCCGATCATGATCACTTTGCGCAAATCAATATTTCCAGCCAAGGCCGGGGCAACAGTCTCCCAAATCTCGTGCGATACAATCAAGCAAGCAGCCCGACTGTCGCTCAAGATGGCAGCATAGACCGAGGTGGCCAGCAGCGTGTTTAAAGGGACCGGTACAACACCAGCTTTGATCGCGCCCCAAAATACTTCAGGATATTCTAATTGATCCAATATCAAGCAGGCAACCCGCTCCTCACGACGCAGGCCGGCCGCCGCGAATGCGCCTGCAATCAGATCACTGCGCTGTGCCAATTGGGCATAGGTTTGCATGCGGCGCGCGCCATCAGCCTCTCGGAACGCCGGATTTTCACCGCGCCCTTCGCCAACATGGCGATCCACAAACCACAGGGCTGCATTCTTATTTTCAGACATGTTTAACTCCAGTTTGGCAGATCGAAGGCCATGGGAGCCAGGCTAAGTTGGAAAATTCAATCCGGCAACCCGCTTAAAACCTCAACCAAAAAAGAGTGATTGCAGGGAAAGCCACAAGGATGATGACCCTCACAATGTCAGAGGCCAGAAAGTACATGACAACTTTATAGGTCTCCACCAATGGCGTTTTGCGATCCATGGCGTTGATGACAAACAAGTTCATCCCCACAGGAGGTGTGATCAACCCCACTTCAACCACGATCAAAACCAAGATGCCAAACCATATCGCGATATGCTCTTGGCTCATGCCAAAATCGAGCCCCACCACCACAGGAAAAAAGATAGGTATCGTCAATAGTATCATGGAGAGGCTATCCATCAAGCACCCAAATACCAGATAAAAGACCAAGATCAGACTCAGCACCACCCAAGGACTAAAGCCTTGGCTGACCACAAAGTTGGAAATTTCCTGTGGCACCTGCGTTAAGGCCAAAAACCCGTTATAAAAACCAGCGCCCAAGATGATAAAGAAAATCATCGCGCTAGATTTTGCAGTCACCAGAAAGCTTTGCACCAATGTGGTGCGCGTCAGACCTCGGTTCATCCATGCGATAAAACCCGTGCCAGCAGCCCCCACGGCAGCCCCCTCAGTGGGGGTGAACCAGCCTTGATAAATACCGCCAACTACCAAGGCAAAGACCAAAAGCACCGGCCAGACATTAAACAGCGCTTTAAACCGCTCTGCATAGGGAACCGCCACTTTTACGCCAGCGGCATCCGGGTGGAGGCGCACATAAATTGAGATGGCAATCACATAGCCTAAGGCGGCCAAAATTCCAGGGATGAATGCAGCTAAAAACAGTTTAGCAATGTTTTGTTCGGTCAAAATGGCGTATATGACCAAGACGATTGAGGGTGGTATCAAAATACCCAACGTACCGCCAGCTGCCAAAGTCGCCGTGGAAAAACCGCCGGAATAGCCATATTTGCGCAATTCAGGCAGTGCCACCCGGCCCATCGTAGCCGCCGTCGCCAAAGATGAGCCACAGATCGAGCCAAAGCCCGCACAGGCGCCAATCGCCGCCATGGCAATGCCACCCTTACGGTGACCCAAAAAGCTTTCTGCGGCCTTAAACAGCGCAGTCGACATCCCACCAAGGGTTGCAAAATGGCCCATCAGCAAAAACATCGGAACAATTGACAATGTGTAGCTGGAAAAAGTGCTGAATGTTTCAGATTTCAGTCGCGCCAGTGGCAGGTTGAAACTGCCGGTGACAAAATACAGCCCCACCAACCCAACCAAGAACATGGCCAAGCCAATTGGCACGCGAATAAAGATCAAAATCAACAAAGCTGGAAAAGAGGCCAATCCGATTTCTAAATTGCTCATCAGCCCATTCCCGTTTCATCGGTTATTACATCTTGGCCAGTTGCAAGCTCCATGACCCGAACGCAGGCCACATAGACCGATATCACGGCAGCCATAACAGCCCCCACAAGGCTCGCCGCATAGGCCCACCAGATTGGAAATTGCAGCAAGAAGGTCGTGTCGCCATAGCTTAGTTTGGACAACATGCCTTTGTAGAGCTGATAGGCCATTATGATCAACGCAAAGGCAAAGACGGTATCAATCACCATCTGCAATCCACGATTTACACCGCGCGGCAGTTTTGATGTGAAGATATCCACTGAGGCGTGCCCACCGGAGATTTGACACAGAGGTAGAAAGGAAAAAATGGAAAAGGCCACTCCCGCCTCGACAAGCTCAAAATCACCATTGATCGGACCCACACCCGCCTGCAACAACCATGCAGAGACTGCCGGAAACGCGGTACCAATCCAGCCATGCAGCACACCGTTCAAACTGCGTCCAACAACTGAAATACAAATCAGCAGAATTAAAAGCGCCAGAACTAGACCGCCACAAATCGCCATAAAGCGCGCAGCACGCGTCGCCAAATTGTGCATGTCTTATCCCGTCCTGTAATAGAAAACGCCGCGCGAACCGAGCTCGCGCGACGCCGTTATTATGTTATAAACTTAGTTGGCTGCATTCATCAATGCGGTAGCTTCTTCTATCAATGCCTGACCATCAATTCCACGGCCCGTCATCTCTTCCAGCCAAGCTCCATAGACCGGTTGTGCAGCCTCAGCCCATACCGCCGATTGCGCTGCATCTAGGGTGATGATGCTGTTACCACGGTCCTCAGCAATTTTGCGCGCTGGCGCATCATAGGCCTGTTGCGTGGTGCCCGCAAAAATTGAGAATTCCAAGCCAGAATTTTTTTCCATAACCGCCTTAAGGTCATCTGGCAAAGAGGCGAACTTGTCTTTGTTCATCACCAAAACGAAGGTCACAGTATACATCATAGGCCCAGTGAACTCGGTGTGATTTTCTACCAGTTCAGGCACTTTCAATGCTTTGGTCACTTCCCAAGGAATGGTAGTGCCATCAATCACACCTTTGGACAGGGCCTCCGGTACAGCAGGAACAGGCATGCCCACAGGTGTGGCACCCAGTTCTTTCAACATGGCGTTAATCTGGCGTGATGCGCCACGGATTTTCATACCGTTGAAATCCGAAGGTGTTGTCACCGCTTTGTTGGCATGGATCACACCGTGGCCATGGACCCAAGCACCAAGCACTTTCAGATTGCCAAACTCACGCTCGGCAATATCACTTTCCATCATCTTCCAAAATGCAGCCGAGGCAGGAGCCGCGTCATTTACCATGAAAGGTAGTTCAAAAACTTCGGTGGACGGGTAACGGCCCGGAGTATACCCTACAACGTTCCACGTGATATCAATCACACCGTCTAAAACTTGATCGATCAACTCTGGAGGCTTACCGCCCAATTGCATCGCCGCATAGCGGGTGATCTCAATACGATCACCGGAGGCTGATTCAATTTTGTCAGCCCAAACATCAATGATTTTTGCAGGAATAGTCGCTTGCGCGGGCAGAAAGCTTTGAAGATTAAAATTATACTCAGCCGCCATAGCCATGCTGGACAGTCCAAGTCCGATGGCCGCGCCGCCCAATAGTCCCAATAGTGTTCTACGTTTCGTCATAATTCATCCTCCCAGATTGATTATTATAAAGCTTATAAAAAGTCTGGCATAGGTTCACCGGCAAAGAAACCCCATTTCAAATAGGTTCGATGGGTTTTTCAACAGCCATGACGGCGGATAACGCAGAATTGAAATTCAATGTTTAATGTGCCAGCAATGATGTAACAAAAGGATATAAAATGCCGCATCACCTGTTGAACTCATCAGACATTGAAGCCTTTCAACGCAATGGCGTTGTCTTGGTGAAAGGGCTATTCGCTGATTACGTCGACGAGCTGCGCGTCGGCATCGCGCGCAACATGGAAGATCCCGGCCCCTATGCAGCAGAAAACCTTAAAGCTGGCGAAAACGGTCGGTTTTTTGATGACTATTGCAATTGGCAGCGAATACCGGAATTTGAAGCCGTTGTTCGAAAAAGCCCGGCGGCGGCGGTAGCGGCTGATTTGATGAGTTCGAATCGGGTGCAAATGTTTCATGAACATATTTTGATCAAAGAACCCGGCACGTCCAAGCCAACCCCCTGGCACCAAGATGCGCCTTATTACTTCGTGGATGGCATTCAAAATGTCAGTTTTTGGAGCCCGTTGGATCCGGTGACCTCCGCCTCTTTGCGCTGCGTGGCGGGCAGTCACAAATGGCCCAAGCCAGTCTTGCCCACTCGTTGGTTGGAGGAGGACAGCTTTTATCCGAATGAGGATGATTACATGCCAGTCCCAGATCCCGATGCCGAAGCAATGAAAATTCACGAATGGGAAATGGAACCCGGCGATGCCGTAGCCTTCAACTTTGGCATTCTGCATGGTGCGCGCGGCAATGAAAGCGCCAGCCGCCGCCGCGCCTTTTCTCTACGCCTCGTGGGGGATGATGCCCGCTATGTCGAGAGGCCAGGATGCACATCCCCACCGTTTCCCGGCCATGATATGCAAGTTGGTCAACAGCTGCGCGAAGATTGGTTCCCAATCTTATTTGAGCGTTAAACAGCGTCGAAATCTAAGATGACGTGATCCGACTGCGGTTGGAATTGGCAAGCCAGAACAAAACCTTGTTCCATTTCCCATGGCTCAAGAGAGAAGTTTTGCATCATAGTGCCCTGCCCCTGAGCCAATTTACAGCGGCAGGTGGCGCACATACCGTTGGCGCAAGAATAGGGCAACTCAAGCCCAGATTGCGTGGCCGCATCCAAGAGCATTTCCCCCGCCGCCATGCTAAACCCCCGGCGTGCACCATCAAGCACCACCTCAACAAGCGCCCCTTCGCAGGCCGTAGCCGCCGGTGCAGATCCTGCAATCGGCAACGGGCTCGACGGGGTGAACAGCTCAAACTTGATGCGATCCTCTGCCACGCCCAAGGCCTGTAAAGCCTCCGAGGCCGCCTCAATCATCGGCTGTGGGCCACAGATATAGATGGCGTCATATTCCAAAGGGACAATCAAGCCACGTGTCGCCATCGTGTTAAGCTTTTCCGCATCCATACGGCCATTGAACAGCGCCACATCCTGCGCTTCTTCATCCATCACATGGGTCATCAGAAACCGTGTGAGGTATGTGTCTTTCAGATCATCAAAGGCCTGCCGAAACATCACACTGTCTGTGTTGCGGTTGGCATAGCAAAGGGTGATCGTGCTTTCTGGCTCGCCCTGCAAAACCGACTGTGCGATGGATTTGATGGGCGTCACCCCTGAGCCTGCTGCCAGAAGTAGATAGTTATGCCGACCCCCAATCGGCGCCGTAAAGCGCCCTTGAGGCGACATCACCCGCAACACGTCTCCAGGCTTCAACCCAAGGGCAAAGCCAGAAAACGCACCGCCTGCAATGCTCTTAACCCCAACCGACACCACAGCAGACCCAACTGGCGAACAGATGGAATAAGATCGGCGCACATCCACCCCGTCAATGTCGGCTCGTAGGGTCAAATATTGTCCCGGTACGAAGGCGAAAACGGATTTCAGCGTCAGCGGTATATCAAAACTAAGCTCTACGGAGGAGGCCGTGTCTTCACGCACCGCAGATATCGTCAAATCATAAAATCTAGGCTTGGCCATGCTGCCCCCTCAAATACATTTGAAATAGTCAAAAGGCTCAAGACAAGCATTGCAGCGATAATGCGCCTTGCAAGCTGTTGAGCCAAACTCTGATAATTTGGAAGTATCTTGTGCCGCACAGCGCGGGCAGGATACCACAACATCGCCAAACAAAGCGCGCTTTGACGATGACCCAGCCACCGGCGGCGCAATGCCATAGGCGCGCAGCTTTTCGCGTCCCTGATCTGTGATCCAATCTGTGGTCCAAGCCGGGGTGAGCACCCGCTCAATCAGGGGATCGAAACCCGCATCTCGGAGTGCAGCCTCAATCGCCAGCTCAATCGCCAGCACCGCAGGACAACCCGAATAGGTTGGTGTGACCCGTGCCACGGCCCGGCCTTGCGCATCGATCTCAACACTGCGCAAAATACCCAAATCAGCCACTGTCACCACAGGCACCTCGGGATCCAGCACCGCCGCTGCGACAGCCCAAGCCCGTTTGGCCTCTAGATCTACCATGTCATGTTCGGAAAACTGCGCTGCATATATTGTAACTGCGCCAACAGATGCCCCATGGCTTCCGTGTGTCGCCCTTGACGTCCGCCTTTGTGAGCATGGGTGAGATCTGGCGCCTGTAATTTTGCAGACACAAACACTTCGCAGACATCAGCAAGCCAAGCCCCACGCAAGCTTTGTGGATTGGGTAAAATTGAAGCCTTTGACATTTCAATCGCCACATCATCAACAGCGAAAAACTCACCCAGATAAGGCTCCAGCACAAAGCAAGCCTCCTGCATACGCAGAGTACTTTCCTCAGTGCCGTCACCCAATCGAATCACCCATTCACCGCAGTGACGCCTATGATATTTAGCTTCTTTAACCGCCTTGGCAGCAACCGCCGCGACTGTAGCATTTGATGAGCCCTCGGCCTCTGCCCAAAACAGCAGCATAAAACTCGCAAAATAGAACTGCCGCAGCATGGTTTGGGCGAAATCTCCATTCGGCAATTCGCAGATCAACAGGTTTTGATAGTCCCGCTCAAGGCGCCCAAAAGCCAAGAGATCTTCATCACGTCCCGCCGCCTCAATGTCGCCCGCATAGCTATAAAGCGCCCGGGCCTGGCCGATCAAATCCAAAGCAATGTTCGGCATCGCCAAGTCTTCTTCCAACATCGGCGCATGGCCGCACCATTCCGACAGCCGATGACCCAAAATCAAATGATCATCCGCCAAACGTATCAAGGCTGCAAACAGGGGGGCGTGCATCACATATGCCCCACGTCATCGGGTATGTCGTAAAAGCTCGGGTGGCGATAAATCTTGTCATCGGACGGATCAAACATTTGATCACGATCTTGCGGATCAGAGGCAACGATCTGCGCCGATGGGATCACCCAAACCGATAAGCCCTCGCCGCGTCGGGTGTAAACATCCCGCGCCGCTTGCAACGCCATTTCTGAGTCCGCGGCATGCAGCGACCCGCAATGGCGATGCGACAAGCCGTTGCGGGGCCGAATGAACACCTCCCAAAGTGGAATTTCCTGTATATTGTTCATGGGCTCTCTCTCATTCTGCAACCAAAGGGGTGGCAGCACGCGCCGCACGTTTGCGCGCATAGGCCAATGCGGCCTCACGCACCCACGCCCCATCGTCCCAAGCCTTTTTCCTCACCGCCACGCGATCTTTGTTTAGCGGACCATGGCCTTTGACCACGGACCAAAACTCATCCCAATCAATCTCGCCGTAGTCATAGCGCCCTTCTGCCTCGTTCCAAGCCAAGGCCTCATCGGGCAAAGTCAGCCCCAAACGGAGTGCTTGCGGCACTGTAGCATCGACAAATTTCTGGCGCAGCTCATCATTGCTAAAGCGTTTAATTTTCCACAGGGTCGATTGGTCAGAATGCAGGCTATCACCATCCGGTGGGCCAAACATCATAAGCGAGGGCCACCACCAGCGGTTCAGCGCATCCTGTGCCATGTCTTTTTGCGCCGCACTGCCCTCCGCGAGGGTGAGCATGATCTCATAGCCTTGCCGTTGGTGAAAGCTTTCCTCCTTGCACACTCGGATCATCGCCCGAGCGTAAGGACCGTAAGAGCACCGGCACAGCGGCACTTGGTTCATGATCGCCGCCCCATCCACTAACCAACCAATCGCGCCGATATCGGCCCAGGTTTGGGTTGGATAGTTGAAAATAGAGGAATATTTAGCCCGTCCAGAGATAAGCTCTTCTGTCATCTTTTTGCGGCTCACTCCTAGGGTTTCAGCAGCAGAATACAGGTACAGCCCATGGCCACCCTCATCTTGGACCTTAGCCAGCAAAGCCACTTTGCGCCGCAAGGTGGGAGCGCGGGTAATCCAATTGCTTTCTGGCAACATGCCTACAATTTCAGAATGCGCATGCTGGCCGATCTGGCGTATTAAGGTTTTGCGATAGGCCGCAGGCATAGGGTCATTGGGCTCAATTTTTTCATCGGCATCAATACGAGCCTGAAATGCGGTCAAAAACTCAGGGGTCTCGGTGTTGTCGGACCCTGCGCCAATCAATCCTTGTGAATACATCATAATCTCCCAGCTTTCCGGGACAATTTATGTTACAAAAATTGCCAAATCAATACTTTTTTGTAATATTACTGAAAGCGCGTTTCGGCCCTATTACCCGCACCACTTATGCGCAGCAGCTTCGGATAAAGCCCGGCGATATCTCGTTGAACCTGCCCCAAAGGCCAATCAGGTATTGGGGCTTGTACTGTGGGATATCGCAATACCAGCCGCCGCCAAAAATGAATAAGCAGCACCCGGGCAACACGCGCCTGATCCGGGGTCATCTCACCATCTCTGAGATCTTGGCAGCACGTGCCGATCCGCTGGCAAGTTTTGGCATTGAGCGCCGGCAATACACTAGCCTTTGCCCAATTTGACAGGGCCAGGGGCTGACAATCAAAGACCATAAAATCAGCATCGCTATGTGCCAAAATCTGCGACATGGAGCCTGCAGGCCAAACATAACAACGCCCGCCCAGCACCAGAGGCGGATTGGATGCAAATGTCTTCTGTAGCTCGGCCGCATCGGCGCCCTCGGCGGCAAACGCAAAGACCCAGTCCACGAGCGACTTCGGCGCGGCATAGATGACAGTGGCGGCCCTGCAATACTCTGCCAAACCTTGAGGAGAGAACTGATAATGTGCCGTGCGGCCTTCACGTTTGCCCGCAACCAGCCCATCTTTCGACAATCGAGACATCGCAGTGCGGACCGCTTGCGGCTCAATATTTAGAGCGGCGCAAATCTCCAGCAAGGAGGCCATGGAAATTTTCCCACCCTCCGGCTGCGCAATCTCTCCCAAAATGGTAACAATCACGGACCAGACCCGCAACCGACCTTGAGCGTGCAGATGGCGTGTTAGATCCCTTAAGGCAGCAGGTGTTTGGCTCATGTGCCCTTGGTTTCACCATATGAATTCATGGTCAACAATTCATATTCTGCCACGTGTTCCTGATCTTGATTGCGCAGCACCACATGCCAGCGCACTTCACCATAGTCCTTCGTGCGCCGGGTTTTACGCTTTACCGTCAGTTGCACAGCAATGCTGTCACCCACCACAACCGGTTTTTGGAATGACAAAGCGTTCAGGCCAGTATTCGCTAATACAGGCCCGGGATTGGGTTCCACAAATAGGCCAGCCGCGAAGCTGAGCAGCAAATAACCATGAGCCACACGGTCCGGAAAAAACGGATTGGCCTTCGCAGCTTCGGCATCCATATGCGCGTAAAACCGGTCTCCAGTGAAATCTGCAAAATGTTCGATATCTTCAAGTGTCACCTCACGCCCCGCGGTGTGGAGTGTCTCCCCGATGTGCAGCTGATCAAAATTGCGGGTGAAAGGATGCACTGAGGCCGTCAACTCGGTAGAACCTTTGATCCAAGTCCCGGTGATTGCGGTGAGCATATCAGGGCTGCCCTGCACAGCGCTACGTTGCATGTAATGTTTGACGCCACGCAGCCCACCAAGCTCTTCCGAGCCGCCTGCCCTACCCGGTCCACCATGGACCATATGGGGCAATGGGGAGCCATGGCCGGTGCTTTCGGCCTGAGAAACTCGATCATTGAAATACAATCGACCATGAAAAGCACCTGCGCCCAAAACCACCTGCCGCGCTATAGCCGGATCATGGGTGATCACCGAAGCCACGAGAGACCCGTCCCCGCGATTGAGTAGCTCAATGCCATGGACAATATCGCGGTAGGGCATCAAGGTGGCCACTGGTCCGAAGGCCTCCACCTCATGCACCGCCACGGCGTGATCCGGATCAGCGCAGACAAACAGCATCGGCGCGAGGAAGGCTCCCGTCTCAGCATCTGCGCCCTCAACTTGGCAGCGGTCTTCTCCACCAAAAACCAGATCGCACTCCTTGCCAAGGAGTTGCGCCTGAGCTCGCACGTCTAAGCGTTGATTGAGAGAGACCAAAGCCCCCATTTGCGTATCTGCCAAGGCAGGATGGCCGATTTTGGTAGCACGGAGGCGCGCTTTCAAAGCAGTTTGCACAGCTTCCATATGTGCTTCAAGCACCATAATGCGGCGGATCGCTGTGCATTTCTGTCCAGCCTTGGTGGTCATCTCTCGGTGAACTTCAGTCACGAATAAATCAAACTCCGCACTGCCCGGCGCCACATCAGAACCTAGGATTGAGCCGTTTAAACTGTCCTGCTCGGCGGTGAAGCGCACACCATTTTTCAAAATGTTAGGTCTGGCGCGCAACGCCAGGGCCGTGGCGGCGCTGCCGGTAAAACCCACCGTGTCCTGACAGTCCAAAATATCCAACAGATTGCCCGTGCCTCCCATAATCAATTGAATAGCGCCTCGGGGCAAAATCCCGCTGCCCAGCATCAGCCGCACAACTGCTTGGGTCACATATCCTGTGCTGGTGGCGGGTTTGATCACACTGGGCACCCCGGCCAGCAAACTTGGCGCAAGTTTTTCCAACATGCCCCAAACCGGGAAGTTAAATGCATTGATTTGCACCGCCACCCCGCGCAAAGGCGTATAGACGTGTTGGCCCAAAAAACTGCCGTCACGGCTGAGCAACTCCAATTCACCATCAGGCAAAATGAAGTCCTCCGGCATTTCCCGCCGACCTTTGGAGGCATAGACCAACAGCGTGGCAATGCCTCCGTCGATGTCAATTTTACTGTCAGCCAGCGTCGCTCCAGTTTCAAACGACAGCTGATAGAGCGCTTTGCGATGCAGCTTCAGATGTAAGGCCAAAGCCTTCAGCATCCGAGCTCTGTCGTGAAAGTTTAATTCTCTGAGGCCCGGTCCACCATAGGTTTTAGCGTAATCACGCATGCCAGATAAATCCAAATTCCCCCCCACAGATCCAAGCTCTTGGCCTGTGATCGCTGAACACACCGCGCGGCTGGGATTACTAGGTGCAATCCAATCCCCCATCACGAAACTGGAAAAGTTCTGCTGATCTAACATGCATTGATCTCCTGAAAAGTTTGGATTATTAATTGACCAACCGGTCGGTCTATGCAAGTTGTTTATGTAAACAATAGCGGAGGCTGGTTTGTCCGACACCATTCTTACACAAAATCACGGTGGTTGGATGGAGATCACTCTCAACCGACCCGAGCGGTTAAACGCATTCAATGACGAGATGCATGTGGCCATTCAAGAGGCCCTTGATCAGGCCGCTGAGCCTGCCATTCGCGCGGTCGTGCTGACAGGGGCTGGCCGCGGGTTTTGCGCCGGACAAGACTTAGACGGACGCGATCCACGTAAAATGGACAGGCCACCTGACCTCGGCGAGACCCTAAGCACGCTTTACAATCCTTTAGTCCACAACCTGCGCAATCTCGCCAAGCCGGTGATTTGTGCAGTTAACGGCGTGGCTGCGGGCGCAGGCGCAAATATTGTGTTTGGCTGTGACATTGTATTGGCCTCAGATGGCGCCAAATTTGTGCAAAGCTTTGCCAAAGTGGGGTTGATCCCGGATGCAGGTGGCACCTATCATTTGGCTCAAATCCTTGGCCCATTACGGGCCAAAGCTTGGGCCATGACTGCCACCCCCATCACGGCGGCCACCGCCAAGGATTGGGGCTTGGTTTGGGAGTGTTTCGCACCTGATGATCTCATGAACGCCGCGCGCGCCATGGCTGCTGAGTTGGCGCAGGGGGCAACGCTGGGACTGGCGCAAACCAAAGCCGCAATTCATCAGGTGGGCCAGCAAGATCTCGACGCCCATATGGCTCTTGAGGCCGAAATTCAGCGCGCTTGCGGACACTCGGCGGATTATCTTGAAGGGGTCACAGCCTTCCTCGACAAACGCCCCGCGCGCTATACCGGAGCCTAGCATGACACCACAGGAAATCGCCGAGAAGTCCTCTGCCGCTCTGGACTCAAATGATGCCGCCAGCCATGCTTTGGGCCTTGTGGTGACACAGATTGCCCCTGGGTTTGCCACGGTCACCATGCCCATCACGCCCGACAAGCTCAATGGCCATGGAATTTGCCACGGCGGGCTGATCTTCGCCCTCGCTGACACCGCCTTTGCCCATGCTTGTAACAGCTACAATCAGAGGGTTGTGGCCCAAAGCTGTAGCATTAGTTTTTTGGCACCCGGCAAAACTGATACCATGCTCACTGCCACCGCTCGCGAGATTCACCGCGCCAGGCGCAGCGGTATTTATGACATAGAAGTCAGCAGCGAAGCAGGAGAAATCATCGCTCAATTTCGCGGACAATCCCGCACCATCAAAGGCCAACATTTCGAGGATCCACAGCTATGACCGAAGCCTATCTTTGCGCAGGGCGCCGCAGCGCCATTGGCAGATTTGGCGGCTCACTCGCCCAAATGCGACCAGACGACCTTCTGGCACAAGTGATCCGCGCCACCATGGCCGATGTGCCAAGTTTAGATCCAGAGGCCATTGATGATGTGATTATGGGCTGTGCCAATCAGGCTGGCGAAGACAATCGCAATGTGGCGCGGATGGCCACTCTATTGGCCGGATTGCCCGAGAGCGTGGCGGGAGTCACGATCAACCGGCTGTGCGGCTCTGGATTGGACGCCGTGGCCATGGCCGCGCGGGCCATCAAAGCGGGTGAGGCCGATGTGATTTTGGCCGGTGGTGTGGAAAGCATGACCCGCGCGCCAATGGTAATGCCAAAAGCTGACACCGCCTTTTCACGCAAAGCAGAAATTTACGACACAACCATTGGCTGGCGTTTCGTGAACCGACAGATGAAAGCGCGTTTTGGTATCGATAGCATGCCTGAGACCGCCGAAAATGTCGCTGCAGAATTCAACATCAGCCGTGATGACCAAGACGCGTTTGCCCAGCGCAGCCAATTGCGCGCCGCAGCGGCAATTGCCTCCGGCCGGTTTGCACGAGAGATCACGCCTATCAGTTTGCCCCAACGCGGGGGTGATCCAATTGTTTTTGACACCGATGAACACCCCCGCCCCACACCGCTTGAGAAATTGGCCGCTCTTGCCACGCCCTTTCGTAAAAACGGCTCGGTGACGGCTGGCAATGCTTCTGGGGTCAACGACGGTGCCGCAGCATTGATCATCGCATCTGAGGCGGCTGTGACCAAATATGGCTTGACACCTTTGGCCCGAATTGCTGGAACCGCAGTGGCGGGCGTGCCTCCTCGCATTATGGGCATTGGACCTGCGCCGGCCACACAAAAGCTGCTGGTACGGCTGGGGCTACAACTGTCTGACATCGGCGTGGTTGAACTTAACGAAGCCTTCGCAGCGCAGGGCTTGGCGGTCCTGCGCACGCTGGGATTGGCCGATGACGCAGATCACGTGAACCCCAATGGCGGTGCCATCGCACTGGGACACCCACTCGGCATGTCTGGCGCACGCCTCGCCCTCACAGCGGCCCATGAAATGCAACTCTACAGCCATAAGCGCGCCCTGTGCACCATGTGCATTGGAGTCGGCCAAGGCATAGCGATGATACTTGAGCAAGTTTGAGGATACTATGAAAGATCTATCTCCAAAATCCGGCGATCTAGACCCTATTGAGACCGCAAGCCATGATGAAATTGAGGCCCTGCAATTACAACGCATGCAATGGTCGCTCGCCCATGCTTATAACAATGTGGCCCATTACAAGGCCAGCTTTGACGCAGCAGGCGTGCATCCTAATGACTTAAAGTCCTTGGCCGATCTTAGCCGCTTTCCTTTCACTGTGAAGTCTGACCTGCGCGACAACTATCCGTTTGGCCTGTTCGCCGTGCCGCGCTCTGAGGTCAACCGCATTCACGCTTCATCTGGCACAACCGGGCAACCGACCGTGGTCGGATATACCAAGGCGGATCTGGCGATGTGGGATGTGGTCATGGAGCGGTCTTTGCGCGCCTCTGGCTTGCGCCGTGGCGATCTGCTGCACAATGCCTATGGCTATGGCTTATTTACCGGTGGTCTGGGCGTGCACGGTGGCGCTGAGAGAATGGGGCTGACTGTGGTGCCTATTTCCGGTGGAATGACGGAACGACAGGTGCGGCTCATCGAAGACTTTCAAGCCACCGGAATCACCGTAACCCCCTCCTACATGCTGTCCATTCTCGACGAATATCGCCGGCAGGGCTTGGATCCCAAAAAATCTCCGTTGCAAGTCGGCATTTTTGGCGCAGAGCCTTGGACCAACGCCATGCGCGAAGAGGTGGAACAGTCCTTTGATATGCATGCAGTGGATATCTATGGATTGTCGGAAGTTTTAGGGCCCGGGGTATCGTGCGAATGCGTAGAGACCAAAGACGGGCTGCATATTTGGGAAGATCACTTCTACCCCGAAATTATTGACCCGCAAACAGGCGCAGTGTTGGCTGATGGCGAGCTGGGTGAATTGGTTTTTACCTCGTTGAGCAAAGAAGCCTTTCCGATCATCCGCTACCGCACCCGCGATCTGACACGCTTATTGCCCGGAACCGCCCGCAGCATGCGCCGGATGGAAAAGGTCACAGGCCGTAGTGATGACATGATCATTTTGCGTGGAGTCAATGTGTTCCCGACCCAAATCGAAGAACAACTGATGAAGGTTTCTGGACTGGCTGCGCATTTCCAAATCGAACTGATCAAGAAAGGCCCGATGGATCATATGATCGTCCATGTGGAAGGCACGGCCCCCGCAGGCGCCATCTTAGCGGGATTGATAAAGTCAAATGTAGGTGTGAGCGCTGAGGTCCGGGCCGGAGACGACAACACAGTTGCCCGCTCTCAAGGCAAAGCCGTACGTGTGATCGACAATCGGACCTCTGGTTAAGCCATGGCCCGCCCGATCGCCAAAGACCACGATGCAAAACGCGCCGCCATCTTGAAAAACGCGGCAGGGTATTTTGCGGCTCACGGATATGACCGCGCCTCTGTTAGTCAGGTGGCGCGCGCCTGTGGTATCTCCAAGTCTCTGATATATCATTACTATGACAGCAAAGAGCAGCTGTTGTTCGACATCCTCCACAGCCACCTCACCCAAGTACATGACGCCGTAACCGCCGTATCGTGCCATGGCGCGCATCCAGAAACTCATCTGCGCCATTTGGTAGCTGACTTGCTCATGACCTATCGCGGGGCGGATGCCGAGCACCGGCTGCAATTGCAAAGCACCACAGCCTTATCCCCTCAACAGCAGCAGGATTTGGCCACAATACAGCGTACCATCGTCAGCATTTTTGCCACTGCAATTCAAGACATCGCGCCAGATTACCTGCAAGATGCGCCCTCAGACCTACGGCCGCTCACCATGTCGCTCTTTGGCATGCTCAATTGGTTTTATCTCTGGCACCAGCCGGGCCGAGGGCTCTCCCGCAGCGCCTATGGGGACATGGCAACGGATATTTTATTGGGAGGATTAGAGCGTCTAACGGCACAACGGGCACAGCCCCTAGCTTAGCCCAGAAGCGTGCCCATGCGGTGCATGGCCAGTCCGTAACCTTGAACGCCAAATCCAGCTATCACCCCATCGGCGCGAAGCGACACATAGGAAAAATGACGAAAGCTTTCACGCTTATGCACGTTGGAGATATGAACCTCGAGGACAAGCCCCTCGAACGTATGCAACGCATCCAATAGCGCCACTGAGGTATGGGTGAGTGCCGCAGGGTTGATGATGATCCCAGCTGACGTTTGCCGCGCCGTATGGATCATATCAATCAACACACCCTCATGATTGCTTTGCATCAACTCAGAGCGCAATCCCAAAGACACCGCAATATCCGCGCAGGATTTTGCCACATCATCCAAAGTGTCATGGCCATAGATTTCAGGTTGACGTTGCCCCAAAAGGTTGAGGTTCGGACCGTTTAGAATAGTAATGAGTTGCGCCATGACTGTGGTTCCATCTTGTTTCTTTGGCGCAATGCCATAGTTTTCTGGCAATTGCGACCATTTCTTGCAGTACCGCCAAATTAACCAGCCAGCTCGCACATCACATCATAGGCAAAAAGGATATCCTCCTCAGTCACGTCAAACTGACCAATTTGAAACCTAATCGCAATTTCATCGTCCACTTTGGTTTGCGTGATGTAAATTTGGCCATCATCATTAACGCGGTTCACAAACGCGATTTGAGCTGCATCATCAAGGCCCGCGATGCGAAATGTGAACAACGACAAGATGGGTGCCGTGACAATGTCGAAGCGCGGGCTCTCCACCAGCTTTGCTGCCAAATCCTCCGCCCAAGCGACATGGTTGCGCAGCCGAACCCGCAAAGCTTCGAGACCATAAGAACGGAGCAAAAACCAAAGTTTCAAAGCCCGAAACCGCCTCCCTAGAGGCACGGACCACTCAGAATAGTTGATCAAGCCGTCATGGCCGTGGGTTTTTAAATACTCCGGCTGGATCGCCAATGTTTTTACGAGGCTTGAGGGGTTGGCCAGAAAATGGGCCGAGCAGTCAAACTGCGCGCCCAGCCATTTATGCGGGTTGAAAACAATCGAATCCGCCCCCTCAACACCCTGCCATAGCTTTCGAAATTCAGGGCATATCATGCCAGCACCCGCCCAAGCTGCATCAATATGGCTGTACAAGTCAAATTCCTTAGCGATGCGCACCACTTCGGTGAGATCATCACAGGCGCCAGTGCCAGTCCCGCCAGTGCAGGCAATGATACCAGCCGGGCGATAGCCGGCCGCGATATCGGCTTGAATGGCGGCCTTTAGGGCCACAGGATCCATGCCACGCAGTTTACCTGCGATGGGGATACGTACCAAATTGTCTTGTCCAACCCCGGAGACCCAAATAGCGCGATCCACCGAAGTATGCACCTCAGCCGAGCAGTAAATCCGCAACCGCACAGCCCCCGAAAGCCCAGCTTGATTGCCCTGCCAGTTCAAAGCCCGCTCACGCATTGTTAAAACTGCGGCCAGCGTGGCGGATGAGGCTGAATCTTGGATAACACCAGAAAACTGCGCAGGCAGACCAATCGCTTGACGCAGCCAATCTAGCATGACCGTCTCCATCTCCGTGGCTGCCGGAGAGGTTTGCCATAGCATGCATTGCGCCGCAATGGTGGAAACCAACATCTCCGCCAACATCGAGGGCGGGGCCGCATTGGCCGGGAAATAGGCAAAGAAACGCGGATGCTGCCAATGAGTGATCCCGGGCATAACCACGCGTTCAAAATCTTCCATGATCTCTGTCATAGGATGCGGACCCTCGGGTGCGCTTGGTGCAATCAAAGCCGCCACATCCCCCGGTGCTGTCTGGGCACGCACAGGCCTGTCACGTAAGTTGGTATGATAATCCGCCGCCCATTGAGAAATCTTTGCGCCCCAGTCCGAAAACTCATTCCACTGCATGGCTTGCCTCTTTAAACACAATTCACCTCATGATGCGCACTATAGGGGCCGGCGTCAACGGCCAGCTGGGAACCTAAAAGACATTTCACAGCGCGAATACCCATCCCATAGCAGCTATGAGCATTCCACTATAGCGGCTACTTTCCACGGGCATTCAATGCCGTATCAAGACGTGGGTAAACCCTACGGGCATTGCCCTCATAAATTTTTACTCGATTTGCATCTGACAGATCTAAAGCATCAATATAACGCTTGTTGTCATCAAAATTCGAGCCTATGGGGTGCCGATCACTGCATTTCCGATATTTTTGGTCCGCGACTTTCATCACAAAGCCATCGTAACATCTAAAAATGCTTTGGTGGCCTCTGCTAAAGACCTTGAAGGCCAATTCGTTGGCGTGAGCCGCGGCTATACGGTCACCACAGGTGTTTGGGCTCGGAGCATTCTGGCGGAAGAACATGGTGTTGATCTGTCGCAAATCACGTAACTTCGCTCAGATGAGAAGCATGTCCCCGATTGGCGAATGCCGACGCATGTGGAAGATCTCACCAGGGACGAAAGCTTAGATGAGCAGCTGGCGCAGGGCAAACTTGCCGCCGCCGTAGGTCTGGTTGCGGGCGATTCGACTCGGTCGTTGATCACAGATCCATTCGCCGCCGGCCTCGCCGCCCTAAAGACCAAGAGATTTTATCCCATCAATCACCTTGTGGTGGTGAGAGATGAGCTTCTGGCGGAGCTGCCCGACTTGGCTCACCAAATTTTCGACGCCTTCAGTACTTCAAAAAATAGCTACCTCAGCGACTTGAAGTCTGGTCGCATCTCGGATCTGAAAGTGTTGATAAGACCCATCTCGCAGCCTTGAACGTGATGGACGATCCCTTGCCCTATGGCATTGCTCCCAATCCAGACACCCTAACCAACCTGATGCAACAGGTCGTAGCACAAGGTATTATTGACGCTCCCCTCATGCTTGAAGATCTCTTCGCCCTACAGTCTCTCGAGCTGGTCGGTTAGGACAGGAGGTTTTGAGCGCCACACCAAAGGACTTGGACCACTCCCCCAATTGCCACACCCTTAAAAATTTGCCATGACTTAATTAAATATTGGAGAACCACATGTCCGCGATTGATGACTTACAGGCCAACGCCGCGCAGCCATTTGAGCAGGCGCGTGCGATGCCGCCCTCGGTCTATACTGATCCAGCGTTTTTACAGGCGGAGTTGAGCAATATTTTTTCACAGGATTGGTTTTGTGTCGGTCGGGCAGATGCTTTGGCCAATGAGGGTGATTACCTGACCCTTGATTTGGCCGGCCAACCAATTGTGGTGCTGCACGATGGGCAGGGACAGCTTCGGGCCATGTCGAATGTGTGCCGCCACCGGATGTCGACCCTGCTGCAGGGGCGCGGCAACATCCGCTCCATTGTCTGCCCCTATCATGCTTGGACCTATAACCTTGATGGCCGTCTGCGGGGTGCGCCTGCGATGGATCAAAATACCGCCTTTTGCAAAAGCGATGTGGTGCTGCCAGCGGTAGCCTGTGCGGAATGGCTGGGCTGGCTGTTTGTATCGCTCAACCTCAAGGCCCGTCCTGTGGCGCAAGAACTTGCACAGGTCCAAGAGTTGGTTGGCGATTTTGCGATGGAGACCTATAGCGAGACCTTCTTTGAGACCCATGTTTGGGACACCAATTGGAAGATTTTGGCTGAGAATTTTATGGAGAGCTATCATCTGCCAGTCTGTCACGCAGGCACAATTGGTGGCTTGTCCAAGCTCGATGAGATGATCTGCCCCCCCGGCCTGCCGGCGTTCAACTATCACACCATCTTGAAAGACGAGACGCTCAAGATCGCCTTAGCTCATCCTAGCAACACCAAGCTTGAGGGCGAGCGGCGGCGCATGACCTATCTTCTGGCCATCTATCCCAGTTTGATGATCACCCTAACCCCAGGGTATTTTTGGTATCTCAGCCTGCATCCGCATGGCGTGGGACAGGTTCAAATCGCCTTTGGCGGCGGTATGAGCCCAGACTATGTAAACGACCCAGATGCACAGACCCATTTCGCCCAGCTTAAAACCCTATTGGATGAGGTTAATATTGAGGACCGCGGCTGCACCGAGAAAGTGTATCGCGGCTTATGTTCGGCCATGGCCACGCCGGGGCATCTGTCGCACCTAGAGCGGCCCAACTATGATTTTGCGCAGTATTTGAATGCAAGGGTGCAAGCCGACCTCGGCTAAACTCCCTCCACCAAGCGCGCTACCAGATTAGACAGCATCACGTCACAGGCGGTGAGCTGCGCTTCGGAAACAAACTCATCGGGCTTATGACCCTGCGCCATATCGCCGGGACCACAAACAACTGTGGGCACGCCCAGCCTTTGGTTGAACAATCCGCCCTCCGTGCCATAGGCCACTTTGTAGCTGCCATTGGCGCCGGTCAGAGATTTCACGAACCCGACGACTGCCGCCCCCGGAGGCGTATCTAAACCGGGATAAGTGTTGAACACCTCAATCTCCACACTGGCCTCCGGCGCATCTGTGCGTGCGGTATCGGCAATCTGCTGTGCGGCCCGCTTTAACCTTTGCAAAATTTCCTGCGGATCATCCTGTGCAAGATTTCTGATCTCAAAATCCAACTCACAATGATGTGGCACAATGTTAAGCGCCCCACCGCCGGAGATCCGTCCCACATGCAAGGTTGTATAAGGCACATCATAATCTGCATCCTGCCCGCCACTAGCTTGCAAATCCGCCTGCACATCGCGCAGGATCGTTATAAAATCATTGGCTAAATAAAGCGCATTCACTGCAAAAGGCGCCAGGGCTGAATGCCCAGCGCGGCCCGTAAATCGAGCACGAGCGGCCATCTTGCCCTTATGGCCTGTAGCCACCGCAAGCCCTGTAGGTTCGCCCACAACGCACATCAAAGGTAGATGCGGAGCAGCACTCAGCATATCAATCATCGAGCGCACACCGATGCAGCCAATTTCCTCATCATAGGACAGCGCCAGATGCAACGGCGTGCGCAGATTTTGACCTGACGCTTTTTTGGCTGCGCTCAACATTGCGGCCACAAATCCTTTCATATCCGCCGATCCTCGACCATAGACTTTGCCGTCTTTGCGAGTCATGGCGAAGGCGGGAACGGTCCAAATCTGCCCCGCCACCGGCACCACATCGGTATGACCCGACAACATCACCCCTCCACGATCGCCAGGCCCGATGGTGGCAAACAGATTGGCCTTGCTGCCTTCTGCATTCTCAATAATCTGCACCTTAGCCCCCATAGCCACCAACTGCGCCTGCACCCAAGCGATCAAATCTGCATTCGGATGGGCGCTGGTGGTGTCAAAGGCCAGCAGCTTTTCAAGATAGTCTAACGTTGTCATTTGGCTGACCTCCGATGGGGCTGGACATAGGGCGGCTTCCAGTGTTGCATTGCGGTGAATTGGGCAATCATGTTGGGGCATCATAGGCATGGATTTCAACGGAAAAACAGCAATTATTACGGGTGCTGGACGCGGGATCGGCGCAGCGCTTGCCCGCGAATTCACCGCCCGCGGTGCGCGGGTTGCCGTGGCCGACCTAGATGCCGCCGCAGCGAGTACCGTCGCCCTTGAGATTGATGGGCTGGCCTGCACCTGTGATGTGACTGATGAACGGGAGATCCAAGCCCTTGTAGCTCGTGTGGAGGCCGAATTTGGCCCAGTGGATATATTTTTCTCAAACGCGGGTATTTTCCGGGGGGAGCCTGATCATGCAGCCTCTGCCACCGACAGCACATGGCAGGCCTGTTGGCAGCTGCATGTCATGGCCCATGTCTATGCAACACGCGCAGTTCTGCCCGCCATGATTGCGCGCGGCGATGGATATCTGGCCCAAATGGCCTCGGCGGCGGGCGTACTCAATCAAATTGGCGATGCCGCTTATTCCAGCACCAAACATGCCGCGGTCGGCCTGTCGGAGGCCTTAACGATCACGCATGGGCACCAAGGCGTCAAAGTTTCAGTTGTCTGCCCGCAATATGTGGCCACGCCAATGTTGGGCTATGACGACCCCGCTCAGGCTGAAGAACTGCCCAACGTACTAAGTCCTGAAGTCGTGGCCCAACGGGTGACGGATGCTATGGAGGCAGAGACCTTCATGATTCTACCACATCCAGATGTGGCGGGATATATGGAGTTCAAAGCCTCACATTACGAAAAATGGCTATCTGGCATGCGCAAGTTACGCGCCAAGATTGTTAGCCAGCTGGGTGGCACCAAGCTCAGTGAAATGCACAAGTGGATATAACCTCAGCCGGACCTCTCCGTCAGCGCCGCACACTGGGCATAAACCACCCTTTGCACCATTTACTTATGCCGCTACGCTAGCAAGGCCGACCGTAGGAGAAAGCAAAAACTAGTCAAATCATCGAAAAAATGTCGCGAATTTACAATTTGGATGGCTTCACTGCGCTCAAAATTTTCTGCATGGTGATTTCCGTCACGCAGCCATAGCCCGGATGGCAATTTTCCGAAACTTTCACAAAGCCCATCTTGGCGAAAGCCTGTTGATTTTCCACCAATTCAATGCGCACTTGCAGTTCAAGCCGGTCATGCCCCATTTCGCGCGCAATCTCCGCACAGGCGGCCACCAACAGCCGCCCCACGCCCTGGCCACGCAGGATTGCATCCCACCGCCATTTTGCCAAGATAGAGCGCATGCGGTAAAGGGCTGGCCACTACACAGGCCTCCACCGGGTCGCCCATAGCCAAGACCCAACTTGCTTGCGCCTGATCTGACAGGTCTTGTACCGTGAGTTGGTGCATCGAACTGGGCGGATCGATGCGCCAGTCATAGAGGCAAAAGAGGTGCGGATCAGAGTCAAAACCTCTGACAAGGCCTGGTCATTCGGCTGTAATCTACGGATGGGACAGTGCTGCATAAGATATCCAAACTAGGCGGCAGTTTCATCGTTACCGATCATACGCTGATAGATCGCTGTGCCGTGCCAATTGTCAAATTTGCGTCCCACTTCACGTAGGGTACCCACCAGTTCAAACCCACAGGCATTATGTAAGCGCACACTTGCAGGGTTTGGGGTCGTGACGATGCCGATCACTGTGTGAAATCCACGCGCCGCCAAATGCGCAAGAAGCACCTTATAAAGCGCGCGCCAATCCGCATCCTTTGGCCTGCGGCGCCAGATAGACACTCACCTCAGCTGTTGTGTTATAGGCCGGGCGTGGGCGGTATTGGCTTCCGTAAGCATAGCCCAAGATCACCCCAGCCTTCTTAGCAACAAAATAGCCGTGAGAACAGAGATTGGCAGAAATTCGCGCCTCTATCTCCGCAAGGCTGGGCAGATCCGCTTCAAATGAAACAGAACTGTCGCGCACATAGGAGGCATAGATCTCCAGAATGGCTTCGGCATCCGCAAGTGTGGCGGGACTGATCGAGATGTGAGATAAAAGCTTAGTCATCGATTTGCCCTGCCCGGCTAGACTTGATTGGGCAGATCATGCCCATTTGCTAAGGCGGTCAAATTGGCCACAGCCATCACCCCCATATCCAATCGAACTTCAAGCGTAGACGTGCCCATATGCGGTAGAAGCGTGACGTTCTGCATGTCTTTCAAAGCCTGTGGAACCAGTGGCTCATTCTCATAAACATCAAGCCCAGCGCCCGCAATTTGTCCCGCAGACAGCGCCGCGATCAATGCCGCTTCATCGATTACATCACCACGGGCAATATTGACCAATACCGCATGAGGGCGCAAAGCGGAGAGGGCCTGCGCCTCAATCATGTGGTGCGTATCAGCGCCCCCCGGCAGCGCCACAACCGCTATATCACAGGCCTGCATCACCGCTTGGATCGACGGCAATTGAGTACAGCCCTCAGTCGTTTTCTCAGACCGGTTGAAAAACACAATGGGCATACCAAAGCCAAGGCGACAGCGCTGTGCGATCGCTTGGCCGATCCTGCCCATGCCAATAATACCTACAGTTTTACCAGACATATGCATGCCCAAGAGCTGAGTTGGCCCCCAGCCATGCCAGTCTCCCGCACGCACCATACGTTCACCCTCACTGGCTCTGCGGCAGGTCATCAACATCAAGGTGAGCGCAATATCAGCGGTAGCCTCAGTGACGGCACCGGGGGTATTGGTCACACGTATCCCTGCACGTTGCGCAGCCGCGACATCAATATGATTGATACCCACACCAAAGTTGGCCACCAATTTGCAGGGCGCATCGTGCAAGCCTTCAAAAGCGGTGGCGGAAAAATCATCACAAAATGTGGCAAGTATCGCGTCATACTCGGCCATAGCCGCTTGCGCTTCGAGGGCCGTCATCGGAAAATCACTCTGGCGCCGCGTTACGTCAAATTTAGCTTCCACAAGCCGGACAACTTCTAAGGGCATTTCACGACTGATCAGAACTCGCATTAAAATAAACTTCCACCGATAGGTACATCCATATCAGGACGTATCAACACAACTTCGCCCGCCGCATCCGGAACACCAAGCACCAGAATTTCAGACATGAATTTGCCAATTTGGCGGGGTGGGAAATTAACAACGGCCATCACACTGGTACCGATCAAAGTTTCAGGAGTGTAATGAGCTGTGAGCTGTGCCGATGACTTTCTCTCACCCAACGTTCCCCCAAAATCGACCCAAAGCTTGATCGCAGGCCTACGGGCTTCGGGATAGGGCTCCGCGCGTGTCACCACACCCACTCGGATGTCGAGCTTCATAAAATCGTCAAAAACTATCTCAGCCATTGGAGAGTTCTTGCGAGCGTTTGGTGGCCGCTTTCACGGCTTTGGTCATCAGCGATTGCAACCCTGTCTTGTCTCGCATCAAAACATCTAAGGCCGCTTGCGTAGTGCCATTTGGACTTGTAACGTTGACGCGAAGTTGCTCTGCACTCTCATCAGACTGCATGGCCAAAGCCCCTGCCCCAGCCACAGTAGCCTTCGCCAATTGCATGGCCATGTCAGCGGGCAGACCTTGTTTAACACCAGCCTGCGCCAAAGTCTCAATCATATGGAACACATAAGCAGGCCCTGAGCCAGAGACACCTGTAACGGCATCCATCTGGCCTTCATCCTGCAACACAATCGTTAGACCTACAGCCGCCATCAAATTTTGCGCCTCGGAGAGGTCTTTTTCTGTGGCGCGACCGTTGCCAATCAAAGCAGTAATTCCTTGGCCAACCGCCGCCGGTGTATTGGGCATCGCGCGCACAATCGGTGTGGACCGCCCCAAGACCTCCTCAAACGCCGACATGGGCGTGCCCGCGGCGACAGAGATGAACAGGGTGGTGGCAGATCCGAATCGTTGCAAGCGTGGCAAAGCTTCGCCCATCATCTGAGGTTTGACGGCAACCATTACAACAGCAGGATCATCGGGCAGCATTTCATTCACGCGCACCCCAATCGACAGGATCCATTCGCTGGGCTTTGGATCCAAGATCCACACAGATTTAGGGTCTATCCCTTGCTCGAGCCAACCAGACAAAAGGGCCGATCCCATTTTGCCACACCCAAGCAGCACTAGGCCACGGTCAGAAATATTCTTAGAAATCATTTCACATGATCCACAAATGTTTCATTTTAGCTAGTATTACGCGTGGCCGTGGACCTCTGCAATGGCCACCTGCATCGCGGTCTCTAAGTCTTCTTTACCCCAAGTGACCAATTGGAAGGCTGGGTAATAGCGCTCGGCCGATACAACCGCCGCTGAAATCATGGTGTCAATTTGACCCGGGCTAGCGGCTTGCCCGCCGGACAAAATCAAACCGTAGCGGAAAACCATCAGCTTTTGAGCTTCCCAATAGGTAAAGCTGCCCGCCCAACAGTTGTCATTCACCGCATTCAGCGCCGCATAGAGCTCGTTCATGCGATGCGCTGGCGGTTCCATATCGAATGTGCAGATCAACCGCAGGGTTTCATCCGCCTCTGACCAAGCCAAAGTGATCGAATAGCTGCGCCATTGGCCTGCAATTTCCATTGAGATTTGATCATCAGCGATCCGATTAAATTCCCACTCTTGGTTGGCGGCGATGTCTTGCACCATATCGATTGGGTGCAGATCTTCAAAATCAAACGCGTGGTTAGACAGTCCCATAACGGCCCCCTTCTGGGAAATATTTAAGCCAGCGAGCCGCCACAAAATATTGTACTAGTCCCAATATTTTGCGGATCCCCCACCTTTTTCTACCAAGTATGGTGTCTTCAAGACACTACCCTGTCCAGTAAAATATCTGGGGATAAGTCATTTATCTGTGGAGAAGATTAAAAATTGCCAACAAAATGCTCCCCAAAACGAAAAAGGCCGCCCATAATGGACGGCCTTTCACATAACCTCACTTAGGGGTTATTTCTTTGTCGCTGTCTTTTTCTTCGGCCCAGCCACTTCCAACGCGTCAAGCCGGATTTTCAAAGCCTCATTCTCTTCACGGGCTTTTTGCGCCATGGCACGCACTGCATCAAATTCCTCACGCGTCACAAAATCTCGATCAGCCAGCCAGCGATCCATCAAGCTTTTCATCGCTGTCTCAGCCTCATCTTTTGCGCCTTGGGCCACACCCATCGCATTAGTCATCATTTGGCCAATGTCATCCATAAACTTATTCTTGCTTTGCATCATCTGTCTCCTTGGTGGCGATATCGCGCTTTATCCCTATATGGGGGCTACAATAAGAATTCTCAAGCTTGACTTAACCCGCTGCGCTGGGAATGAAAGAGTATGTTAGCTTCGATTCCATTTCCCGACATCTCCCCAGTGCTTTTTGCACTGAATATTCCGCAGTGGCACTTCACCATCGGAGACACTGATTTCAGCCTTGGCGGCTTCGAGCTGGCAATCCGCTGGTATGCCTTGGCCTATATCTTGGGCATCTTAGTCGCAGGCTGGCTGATGCGACTGGCAATCCGCAGGCCAAACCTCTGGCCAGAGGACAAAGTAGCATTCAGCGAGAAAAACCTTGACGATTTAATCACATGGCTGATCATCGGCATCATTGTGGGCGGTCGCTTGGGCTATGTCTTATTTTACAAGCCACTCTACTATCTTGAAGACCCCATGGCCGCGCTGCGCATTTATGATGGCGGCATGTCGTTCCATGGCGGATTCTTAGGCGTTGTGATGGCCGGCATCCTATTTTGCCGCAAATATCAAATCCCCATGCTGCGCGCCGCCGACGTCATGGCTGTCTCTGCCCCTGCGGGATTGCTGTTTGGTCGTTTGGCCAATTTCATCAACGCGGAGCTTTGGGGCCGAGAGACAACCCTGCCTTGGGGTGTTGTTTTCCCCGGATATGAGGCACAAACCTGCTCTGATGCGGTTATGGGACTATGTGCGAGACATCCCTCACAGCTTTACGAGGCTTTGGGGGAAGGGCTGATTTTGAGCGTGGCGCTCCTTTACCTGTTATTTAGAACCAAGGCTCTGCGCCGCACCGGACTTTTGACTGGATTATTTATCTCTGGCTACGGGCTAACACGCTTTTTGGTTGAGATGGTGCGCCAACCGGATGCGCATTTTCAAACTCTGCAAAATCCAATTGGCTATGCGCTGCAACTCGGCTCATGGGGGCTGACCATGGGGCAAATGCTGTCACTGCCGATGCTGATTGTGGGGCTTTGGCTGATGGCCAAGGCGCGCAAGACGTGACCCCGCTTTGTGACATATTGCGCGAACGCATTGCGGCTGATGGTCCAATCACCGTGGCCGATTATATGGCCGATTGCTTAATGCATCCCGAACATGGCTATTACACCCATCAAGAGGTGTTTGGCCGTCAAGGCGATTTTGTAACGGCGCCAGAGATCAGTCAAATGTTCGGCGAGATGATTGGCCTGGCGCTGGGATCCGCTTGGAAGGCGCAGGGAAGCTCCAAGAATGCGATAGTTGTGGAGTTAGGGCCCGGCAAGGGCACATTGATGCGCGATTTACGCCGGATTGCCCCAGCGATTTCAGGCTTCGATCAACTGCCCGTGCATATGCTGGAGAGCGCGCCAAAGCTGCGCGACATTCAGGCTGAGGCCATTCCTGGTGTGATTCATCACAGGGATATTAGCACGCTGCCCCAAGTTCCTCTGTTTTTAATTGCCAACGAGTTTTTTGACGCACTTCCCATCCGACAATTTTGCCGAACCACAGCCGCTTGGGAAGAAATCTTGATCGGTGCGCGCGGTGGAGCGTTGAATTTTGGCCGTGCTGCGCCGCAGCTGTTTGATTTTTTAACCCACCGCCTCGACGATACTCAGCCCGGCGACATCGTAGAGTGTTGTCCGGCATTAACGCCCATCATAGTGGAAATTTCAGAGCGAATCTCAGTGCATGGCGGTGCGGCGCTGATTGTCGATTATGGGGATTGGCGCTCACAAGGGGATACGTTGCAGGCCATTGGAGATCACAAAATGGTCAACCCGTTGACAGCCCCGGGCATGACCGACCTCACCGCCCACACCGACTTTGAGGCCATCTTCAACAGCGCGGCACCCGCCATAGCATCACGCCTGACCACTCAAGGGGTGTTTTTGGAGCGGTTGGGTATCACCCAAAGGGCGCAAGCATTGGCGCAAAAGCTGACCGGCACCGCCCTAGATACGCATATAGCAGCCCACCGCAGGCTCACACACCCAGATGAAATGGGAAATTTATTCAAAGTGATGGGACTGGCTGCCACTACTCAGGAGCTGCCGCCGGGGTTAGAGGTATGACCCTTAACCCTATCAAATCAGACCTTCTTTTTGGTGCAAAACACGGATTTTTTACCCGTCTAGGCGGTACATCTCGCGGGATATACCAAGGATTGAACTGTGGCCGCGGTTCTCAAGACAGGCCGGACGATGTGCAAAAAAATAGAGCCGCCGTTGCCGAATATTTTGGCGCTGCAGAGTCACAGCTGCAATCGGTGCATCAAATTCATTCAACTGACGTCGTGACTTTGAGCGCCATATCCCCTGACAGTACAAAAGCAGATGCCATGGTCACTGCCACCCCCAGCGTGATTTTGGGCATTCTCACGGCGGATTGTCAGCCTGTCTTGTTTTACGATCCGGAGGCACAAGTCATCGGGGCGGCCCATGCGGGATCTAAAGGCGCAAAGGCCGGCGTATTGCAAAATACCGTTGCAGCTATGGAAGAACTGGGCGCGAATCGCAACGCGATCTGCGCGGCCATCGGCCCAAGCATCAGCCAAAAAGCCTATGAGGTTGGGCCTGATTTTTTAGACGACATATGTTGCGATGACCCAGAGGCGCTTCGGTTTTTCGCTCAAGGCCAAGGTGATCGATATCAATTTGATTTACCGGGCTACGGTTTATCGATTTTGCGTGGCGCGGGATTAAAACAGGTGGAATGGACCGGACATTGTACCTATGCCGATCCAGACCGATTCTTTTCCTATCGCCATTGTGTGCATCACAACGCAGCTGACTATGGTCGCTTGATTGCCTGCATAAGCCTGTGAATGAGGCCTATGGGCGTTTTGACAACCGCTCTTCCAATACCTCAAATGGCACTCCAGGCTGATCTTTTGCACCACGGATCACCAAAGACGTTTTAACCGAGGCCACGTTATCCGCAGAAGTCAGCTCTTCTGTGAGAAAAGATTGGAAAGTCGACAGGTCGGGCGCCACGCATTTCAACACGAAATCGACTTCGCCGTTGAGCATGTGGCACTCGCGCACCAAGGGCCAGCCCACGCAGCGGGCCTCAAATGCAGACAGATCCGCTTCAGCTTGGCTTTGCAGCCCTACCATAGCGAAGACCTGTACTTCAAATCCCAATTTCCGAGCATCAATATCCGCGTGATAGCCGCCTATATAGCCAGTCTCTTCCAGAGTGCGCACCCGGCGCAAACATGGCGGCGCTGATATCCCAACACGTTTGGCCAGCTCAACATTCGTCATCCGACCATCAGCCTGAAGTTCAGCCAAAATCATGCGATCAATGTCATCCAAACGGTGCATACAGCTCATACCTTTCTACAATACTCGTAAAACATACCGAAATTGTCCACCAAACGCAATAATATTTCAACATTGCGCAACAATAATTCGCGAACCCCCTTCCAAGGGGAAAGATCTCGGTTTGGGCTTTTGCCTGACGGCTGGCGCGTATATATGACGCCTCAAAGTTTAATCGTAGGAATTCCCATGTCTAACACGCGCCACACCAAAGTATTGATCATCGGCTCCGGCCCCGCGGGCTACACCGCCGGGGTTTACGCTAGTCGCGCAATGTTGGAGCCAATTTTGGTGCAAGGAATCGAGCCCGGCGGGCAGCTAACCACCACCACCGAAGTGGAAAACTGGCCCGGTGATTCCGAAGTACAAGGCCCCGATTTAATGATCCGGATGCAAGAGCATGCAAAAGCTATGGGCGCTGAGATCATCGGCGATATCATTACTAATCTTGACGTCTCCAAACGCCCTTTCAAAGCGCAGGGTGACAGCGGCACACTCTACACCTGCGACGCGGTGATCTTGGCCACCGGCGCGCGGGCCAAATGGATTGGCCTTGAAAGCGAAGAAAAATTCAAAGGCTTTGGCGTTTCGGCCTGCGCCACTTGCGACGGTTTTTTCTATCGTGGGCAAGAGATTGTGGTTGTGGGCGGCGGCAACACCGCTGTTGAAGAGGCACTGTTTCTCACCAATTTTGCGTCAAAAGTCACATTAATCCACCGTCGCGACGAGCTGCGCGCCGAACGTATTTTGATTGATCGATTAATGAAGAACGAAAAAATTGTGCCCCTGTGGTTTCACGAGATCGACGAAGTTTATGGCACAGATCTGCCTCTTGGCGTGGAGGGTGTGAAAGTAAAGCATACCAAAACCGGCGAGATTACCGACATCCCTTGCAAAGGTGTATTCGTAGCCATCGGTCACGCTCCGGCCAATGAATTGGTCAAAGATGTGTTGGAAACCCATATGGGTGGCTATGTTGTCACCAAACCAGACAGCACCGAAACCTCAATCCCAGGGGTTTTTGCAGCCGGTGATTTGACCGACCATAAATATCGCCAAGCAGTTACAAGTGCTGGCATGGGTTGCATGGCGGCGCTGGAAGCAGAACGCTTTATTGCTGAACAAGTATAATATCATAGGGTTTTGAGCAGGGTTAATTTAATCCCACTCAAAACCACATTCACGGCTTGAACAGAATTTTCAAAGACTTCAATTAACACGGATAGTATTTTTTAACACTTGGACAAAAGAACAAATCATCCACAATTTTAACAGCCTCTGTACTCTGTCCTTATTTTTACCCCCCCCTAGTAACCGTGAGAAAAATTAATCTATTATATCCACAGCGGAGAAACATCTAAGGCCATTTTTATCTGAACCTAATTCACACTCTGTACGTGTTTCTTGCCATAATGATATGTTGACGAACATAACTGCAGCTCAGCCAACGAGACACTTATTATGCAAAAAAATTTAGCACCGGTCCCCGAACTTTACGTAAGCTATGACAGCGTCCAGAAAATAAAGATGGAGGCGGCAGAACTGGTCTCTTGGGACCTGACACCCCGACAAATTTGCGATCTGGAATTGCTGATGAACGGCGGGTTTAATCCTCTCAAGGGCTTTTTAAGCCAAGCAGATTACAACTGCGTTGTGGAAAATATGCGCCTTGCAGATGACGCGCTTTGGCCCATACCCATCACCCTTGATGTATCGCAAGGATTTGCAGACAGCGTTGAGCTTGGCCAAGATATCGCATTGCGCGATCAAGAGGGAGTGATCCTCGCCACCATCACTGTAACCGACAGCTGGCTGCCCAATAAGGCGCGGGAGGCTGAGATGGTTTTCGGCTCAGATGATCTGGCGCATCCAGCGGTAAACTATCTGCACAATCAGGCTGGAGCGGTCTATCTGGGCGGCCCCGTGACCGGGATCCAGCAGCCGGTACATTATGATTTTCGCGGCCGCCGTGACACACCAAACGAGCTGCGCGCTTATTTTCACAAAATGGGGTGGCGCAGGGTGGTGGCATTTCAAACCCGCAACCCCTTGCACCGTGCCCATCAAGAGTTAACCTTTCGCGCCGCTAAGGAGGCACAGGCTAATCTATTAATCCACCCGGTGGTGGGCATGACCAAACCCGGCGATATCGATCACTTTACCCGCGTGCGCTGCTATGAGGCAGTGCTGGACCAATACCCATCGTCGACAACAGCCATGTCGCTTTTGAACTTGGCAATGCGTATGGCCGGGCCACGCGAAGCCGTTTGGCATGGGTTGATCCGCGCCAATCATGGCTGCACCCATTTCATTGTGGGACGTGACCACGCCGGGCCGGGGAAAAACTCCGTCGGCGAAGATTTTTACGGCCCCTACGATGCACAGGAGTTGTTCCGCAGCTTTGAATCTGAAATCGGCGTTGAAATGGTTGATTTCAAACATATGGTTTATGTGCAAGAGCGCGCACAATATGAGCCCGCCGATGAGGTGGAAAAAGGTTTCACAGTTTTGAACATCTCTGGCACCGAACTGCGCCGCAGGCTGTCCGAAGGTTTGGAAATCCCCGAATGGTTCAGCTTTCCACAGGTGGTTAGTGAGCTCCGTAAATCACGACCCCCGCGTGACAAACAGGGCTTTACAGTGTTTTTCACAGGATTTTCTGGATCCGGAAAATCGACCATTGCCAATGCCTTGATGATCAAATTGATGGAAATGGGTGGGCGGCCTGTCACCCTTCTTGATGGTGACATTGTGCGCAAAAACCTATCGTCAGAGCTTGGTTTTTCCAAAGAGCACCGCGATTTAAACATCCGCCGTATTGGCTATGTCGCCTCCGAAATCACCAAAAACGGTGGCATCGCCATCTGCGCCCCCATCGCCCCCTATTCCACGACCCGGCATGCCGTGCGCGAGGACGTGGAGGCCTTTGGGGCCTTTGTTGAGGTACATGTCGCCACCTCGATAGATGAATGCGAGCGTCGGGACCGTAAGGGTCTCTACAAGCTCGCCCGTGCCGGAAAAATCAAGGAGTTCACAGGAATTTCAGACCCCTATGATGTTCCCAAGACGCCTGAATTGCGCCTTGAAACTGAGTATGTGGAAGTCGACAACTGCGCGCATCAGGTCTTGCTGAAGCTGGAAAGCATGGGCTTGATCGGCCCATAAGAACGCCGCGCGGATCACATTCAGCTGACCCGCGCGCCGATTGTCACCACATACTCTATCACCAAAGCCAGCGGTTCAGTCCGAATCTCAATATATTAATGCAGGGTCATCGGTGAGTAGCTAAACTCACGCGCCATATCATAGGCTTGATCCAAATCGCCAACCAATGCCAATTGCTCACCCTCAGAATTGTGAACGGACCAAAGTTGGTCGATATCCCTGGTTTCTTCGATCACCTCATCAGGCAAGTCAGCCTTATCGATGGGTTTAAGGTAAACAATGCGATCTGCTAAAACGCCAAATTGATCTTTCATCTGCTTATCCTCTTTTGATCTTAATCTTCTGAATCACTGTCTCTGGTAGAGCGCGCTTTAGGTCGACATGCAACAGCCCATGTTCCATTATGGCCTCGCCCACCTCGACTCCATCGGCCAACAGGAATGTCCGCTGGAATTGCCGCGCGGCGATTCCTCTGTGCAAATACACCCGATCCGCTGTTTCATCTGCTTGACGGCCAAGAATAACCAACTGGCTATCTTCAACGGTGATTGACAAATCATGATCTCCAAAGCCTGCCACAGCCAAGGTGATCCGGTAAGAGTTCTCGGAGGTTTGTTCTATATTATAAGGAGGATAACCCTCATTACCAGTTTTCGCCGTGCGCTCGACCAACCGTTCAAGCTGATCAAATCCCAGCAAAAAGGGGTGGGTTCCGAGGGTCAATTTCGACATATCATGGTCCTTTATAAAGCGACGGTCTCAAAGATCCCTCAAGAGGCAATCTCCGTTAAGAGATATGGTGATCAATGGTTACATGCGCAAGTGCCTGCTTCTCAATTCGACTTAAAACCACTACAAGAGGGAGAAATATGCGAGAGGTCTCCCATGCAAGCCGGTAGCCAACTAAACCATATCGAGGTATTGGCAATCCAGCTTGAAGTACTGCGTCAAGAGCATCGCGATCTCGACTTGGCCATTTCAGTATTGGCCGAAAAAGGCATCGACCAGCTGGCAGTAAAACGGCTTAAAAAGAAAAAATTGCTCCTCAAGGATCAAATTGCCAGATGCGAAGACGAACTCACGCCCGATATTATTGCCTAATCTTCCGCGATAGGTTAATTTGAGCTTTCTCTAGCGGCAAAATACGGGGCAAAACTATGGTGCATGTCGGAATAATAATGGGCAGCCAGTCAGATTGGCCCACAATGAAACACGCCGCCGATATACTCGACGCCTTGGACATTCTCTACGAAAGCAAAATCGTATCGGCACATCGCACCCCCGACCGGCTTTGGGACTATAGCACAAGCGCAATTGAGCGTGGTTTAAAAGTGATCATTGCCGGCGCTGGAGGCGCTGCGCATTTGCCCGGCATGGTGGCTTCAAAAACCCGTATTCCGGTTGTTGGTGTTCCTGTACAAACCAAAGCGCTCTCGGGTATCGACAGCCTGTATTCCATTCTGCAAATGCCAAAAGGCTACCCGGTGG
>Ga0302130_1000143_pt1 | contig 57357 bp, 47 predicted proteins | sample CB9_surface_MG_FD_203117 | JGI IMG/M metagenome (GOLD analysis project Ga0302130, IMG submission 203117) | Marine microbial communities from Western Arctic Ocean, Canada - CB9_surface | ecosystem: Environmental > Aquatic > Marine > Oceanic | place: Canada: Western Arctic Ocean | collected... | reverse complement strand
GTTCCATAATATTTAGCGTTGCCAGTGCGGCGGCGCAGGTAATTGGGTGGCCAGAATAGGTAAAGCCATGTCCAAATTCGCCACCATCAGCGGTAATAACTTCTGCCACCTTGTCACTGACCATAACGCCGCCAAGCGGTTGAAAGCCGTTAGTCACTGCTTTAGCAAAAGTCAGTAGATCGGGTTCCATACCATAGGTCTCACAACCGAACATATTGCCAGTCCGCCCAAAGCCACAGATGACCTCGTCACTGACAAATAGAATGTCGCGTTCATTTAAAATGCGACGAACTTCGGGCCAGTAAGTATCTGGCGGCACAATAACACCACCTGCACCCTGAATGGGTTCAGCAATAAAAGCCGCAATATTTTCTTCGCCCAGCAGGTCAATTCTCTTTTCTAATTCACGCGCTGCATGCAGGCCAAACTCGTCAGAGGTTAAGTCACCACCATTGTGATACCAGTTCGGATCAGTGATATGTTGGACGTAGGGAAGCGTTTCAAATTGATCGTGCACAAATTCAAAACCACCAAGGCTTGCTGACGCAATGGTACTGCCGTGGTAGGCATTGGTGCGCGCTAAAATTATACGTTTTTTAGGCTGCTTTTTAGTATCCCAATAGCGGCGGATCAATCGAATATTAGTGTCATTTGCTTCAGAACCAGAATTAGTAAAAAACACATGTGTGAATTGTTTTGGGGTCATCTGGACTAGTTTTTCAGCCAATTCGACGGCAGGTGTATTACTGCATTGGAAGAAATTATTATAGTAGGGCAGTTTTTGAAACTGAGCATGCACCGCCTCGGCAATTTCAGGTTGACTATAGCCTAGGCTGCAACACCAAAGACCAGACATCGCATCGAGCATCTGCTTACCATCGGTATCGTAAATATAAATATGCTCAGCGCGCTCTATAATTCTGCCATGGTTATTTTGATAATCATTAAAATCAGTAAACGGATGCAGGTGATGATTTGCATCTAACTGTTTCCATTCTGCGGTTGTTCTAAAAGTGCCCATAATTAATCTCATTATCGCTGGTTATTTGCTGGTTGATTAAAGCACCTGGATTGGTGGCTCGACTCAACTGGCAAGAGTGCGGTTTTAACAACACTATAAAGGCGGTATTTGATCACATTCTTGATCCGTGGTCATTCACCCAAAGGGGTGGGAAAATAGGCTTGCTTATGATCGCTCAGAACGAAATACTAGTAACATAAATTGCTATAAAGTTGAGAGTCGGTATGTCTAAGAATTTACCCATTGTTGGTATCGCGTGTGATGTCATTAAAAATGGCCTTCATCAATTTCATGGTGCGGGAGAGAAATATATCAACGCCGTGGCGCATGGCGCTGGTGCTATGCCGCTATTGTTGCCTGCATTTGGGGAAGGCACAGATATGCGAGATCTTAATGCGTTATATAACGTGCAAGATATTGTCAGTGGGTTAGATGGTTTGTTCTTGACCGGCAGTCCTTCCAATATCCAACCTCACCATTTTAATGGACCTAAACACGAGAAGGGTACGCTGGAAGATCCTCAGCGAGATAGTCTTACACTCGCGTTAATTAATGAATGTGTTGCTCAGTCAGTGCCAATATTGGCTGTATGCCGCGGATTTCAAGAGCTCAATGTTGCTTTGGGCGGTACGTTGCATGCAAACGTTCATCGCATCGATGGATACCAGGACCATCGCGAGGATAAAACTAAAGATCGAGATGGCCAGTACGGATCTTCACATTCAGTAAATTTTAGCGATGCAGGTCGACTACACGGACTGACGGGTGAAAATCGTTGGCCAGTGAACTCACTGCATAGTCAGGGTATTGATGTTTTGTCCGAGCATCTAGTCGTCGAAGCGGTGGCCGATGATGGATTGATCGAAGCGGTATCGTCGCGCTCCGGTTCTGGTGATTGTGACTGCTGGATTCTGGGTGTGCAGTGGCACCCAGAATGGCAATTTGAGTCGAACAAAGTCTCTAAAGCTATCTTTTATGAATTTGGTCAGCAGGTGAGAGCGAACATGGTCGCCAAATCACAGTAGCTACAGAATATTGCATTTTTAATGTATCTTGCGATAGTTTAAGTCACTAAAAAGGCGCTATTTTTTTTCATCAGACATAGAGTATATTTCTCGGCCATCAAACCAAGTAGACAGTATTTTAGTGTCAGAAATTCTATGGTTGTTACCCCCGGCCTCTAATGCCAGCAAGTCTTGGTCAAGAATAACAAAGTCGGCTTTCTTGCCCACTTCTAATGAGCCGGTAATATCGGCTTGCTCGAGCATTTGAGCGCCGTTAATAGTGTAGGCATCTAAGGTGTCGCGAACCGAAACACGCTCATCGACGTTAAAGATGCGGCCTGTCGTGTCATTTGTCCGGGTAACCGCTTTTTCGATATTCAGCATTGGGCGTGGGTCGCGCTCTTCAACTGGGGCATCACTCCCAGCGACTAGTATTCCACCAGCCTTGAGTACAGAGGCCGCAGGGTAAGTATTTTTGTAGACATAACCCAGAGGATCATAAAGATCTTCTTCGCTAAAAGTGGGTTCAATAAACGGTGTTACATACATTTGATATTCTGTCGTGGGCTCGATCCATGAGTAGGTAAAGGCTATTGCTACATTTAGATCAGCAATACGCGAAATATCATCGGGATGAATGATTTGCGCGTGAGCAATAGAAAATTTAGCGTCAGAATCTGGGCTGGCCTCTCTGGCGGCTTCAAAGGTATCCAGAGCAACACGAACCGCGCGGTCGCCAATAGCGTGACTGTGAACATTGATGCCGGCAGCATACAAGGCCAACGTGTAGTCGTGTATGAATGCATACTCCTTTTCAAGAATACCGTTACTTTCAAAGCACTGGGACGCCAAAAAGCCATGTTCAGATAGAAAACTCTGCTCGAAGGATCCCGAGACGCTCTGCGCGCCTTTTTCTCGCACTGCCACACAGGTGTCAGAATTTGTATCTACATAGCCGATCACGTTAAGGACGTCACTATCCTCATCAATCGCGAATATTGGTTGAAGGTAGTTGTTTAATGAGGCGGCATTGGGGAGCATGGGTGGAAACGAATAGGGATCGCCTTCTATAACGCCATCAACAAAAATTTTGGCAGTATCAATTTTTAGATTGAGGATATCCTCATGACGCTTTTGTATTCGGGTTAAGTCGGCCATTAATGCATCAACGCTAATCGGTTGGTCTGCGCTTGGCCTGTAATTGTCGAAGTCCGCATAAAAAGCGGCAGTCATACGATAGGTCAGTGGTGACTGCTCTGCCCATTTAGCAAAATTAGCAATTTCATCTGCCCGTAGAGCCGCATCCATCGCAGAGGTAATACCCGCCGCTGCCAGTCGCTGTGCGATCTTGGTATAAACATTGAGATCAATTTCAGGATACCCCCAAAGATTGGGAAGGTTGACAATCTTGCGCGCATCTTCATTGATTACTCCATTGGGCTCGCCAGTATTATCAACACCAATCAACGCTTGTAGGTGGGCGAACTCATTGTTCAATGTGGTTTTACTGAGACCAATATTGAGACCGTTTTTATCCGTGGCAAGGCTCATGGCAACACTGTTGACTGCACCATGATGGCCATCATCAGCGAGTAAAACGATAGGGTGTGTCTGCGACACTTTATCAAGTGCAGAGCGTATCGTAGGAAAAGTCTCGGAAGGCTCATTACCGGAATAATAGGGCCATTGAGCAACGGTCAACCATTCACCGTCGGGAAGATTTAAGCGATTAATGCATTGCTTTAAGCGGGGCACCATGTCGGTTAAAGAAAAAGGCTGGCCGGCAAGATCACAATTATCAGTCTCGACAATGCCTGGTAAATGGATGTGCACATCATGTAGGCCGGGGATAATCATTTTGCCGTCGAGATCGACAATCTGGGTATCAGCAGAGGTGACTGCCTTCGCACCCTGAGCATCACCAACGTAGACTAATCGATCGTTAGTGATGCCGATAGAAGTAACCACTTGTTGGGTCGGATTGGCAGTGTAAACAACCCCATTAGTAAATAGTTTTTCGATAGGTACAGATGGGTCTTTTGCACAGGCAGTGAGAAATATACTGGATAAAAGCATGATTACACTACGTTTTTTAAACATTATAAATCACTCCCATTCTTAGGTTAATAATCTAATTTGCTCTGTATAAGCCGTGAATACCCTCTAAGGGTAGCTATGAACCTGCTGAACGACTCGCGGTTATCGGATACTATGCCTTACTGATTCTAGTAATGATTATAGAGAACCTAACTTATGACACCACTTTTAATGCTTGAGCAATTTCTGCAGGATAACCCAGACATAGAAATGTTCGAAGTTCTTCTTCACGACTTAAATGGCGTGCAGCGAGGGAAATGGTTGCCCAGAGACAAAATACACAAGGTGTTTACTGGTGGCTATAAGATGCCATTGAGTAGTTGCTCTTTAGATTGCTGGGGTCGTGATCAAGAAGAATTGATTGCAGCAACCGGTGATGCAGACGGTATTTGTGTGCCACATCCTGAAACGTTGGCGCGCGTGCCCTGGGCAGATAAGACTACCGCGCAAATAATTGTCTCAATGGCTAATGAAACCGGTGATTTACCCTATGCAGGAGATTGCCGCTCAGTATTGCAGAGTGTAGTCGACCGATTTGCTGAGTTAGGGCTGACTCCAGTGGTTGCGAGTGAAATGGAGTTCCATCTGTTGAGCTTAGAGCGAGATAAGTTTGGTGTTCCACAGCACACTCAAACGGCGCTTGATGGGAGTCCAGCGATTGGAGGGCATACCTATGGTATCGATACTATGCGTGATAGTGCACCTTTGATGGATGCCATTATCGATGCGACTAAACAGCAAAATTTGCCAGTGGACACGCTAATTACGGAGTTTGGTCCCTCTCAGTTTGAGATCAATTTATACCATCAAGATTCTGCTGTCAGAGCTTGCGATCAAGGCAGTATGTTAAAAAGAGCAATACGCAGTGTCGCTCGTCAGCATGAGAAGGTAGCTTCGTTTATGGCAAAACCCTTTGCCGAACAAGTGGGTAATGGCATGCATATCCACTTTAGCGTGTTAGATCAGCAAGGTAATAATGTGTTTGATAACGGCACACCAGAAGGCAGTGATCTGTTGAATCATGCCGTTGCCGGATGTTTGACGACCATGGCCGATAGTATGGCAATCTTTGCGCCGAACATTAATTCCTTTCGCCGAATGGTGCCCGGGTGTTATGCGCCCTTGACCGCCAACTGGGGTTATGAAAATCGTACTACTGCTGTCCGCATTCCTGGGGGTGATCATCGTGCTATGCGTATTGAGCACAGAGTTGCAGGTGCTGATACAAACCCTTATCTAACCGTCGCGGCTATGTTGGCAGGTGCGTTGTACGGCATAGAGAATAAATTACAGGCGCCATCCGCGGTTGTGGGTGATGCTGGTGATGTAAAGCCAACGTTACCGCACTTTTGGAATGATGCGATTGGCGTATTTGAAAATTCGAGCTTCATTAAAGAGTATTTGAGCGAAGAGTTACAAACCAATTACGCGCGCTGTAAGCGTCAAGAGAAGCATGAATTTGATAGCCGTGTGACGCTCATGGAGTACGATGCTTATCTCTAAGCCTATAAATAGTTTTTAGCATATTCCTATTTGATCTAAATATTCTATTTTTTATTCCTAAAATTAATATATCATCATCGAATCGTCATTTGGTCCTATTGCCGCGATTTAAAATAAAGAGCTAAAACGGAAGTCAAACTCCTAGGATTTAACATTAATTAAGTTTTAGGAGGAAGAATGAAATTTTACGTCAACGCACGGTATCTCATCGTGCCATTTATGTCTCTCATCGCAATCGCAGGCATCTTAATTGGAGGTTCTTTTGCGTGGGTGGGTGTAGCCTTATTTGGTCTCAATACCATCATTGATACCCTTACCAAGAATATTCATTTACCAGCTGACTTTGATGAGACTGGCGAGTCTTATGGAATCAAAGGTTTTCAGTACGCAGTCATGTTTCTGATGCTGCCTGTATTTATAGTCTTGCAGTTAGTACTTGCCTACCGAATTTTCCAATACACCAGTTTGACGCCCATCGAAACGGCAGCCTTTTTAGGGGTGAGTTATGAAGTGGGTACCAGCGGATTGAATTTAATTGGCGCGACCCTCTCCAGTGGCCTGTGGGCTGGCCTTGGCATTATTTATGGGCATGAATTATCTCACAACAAAAAAGAGGGGTTTTTTGTCTCTCGGTTAATCATGGCGTTAAGTGGAGCGTCGCATTTCACTTATGCCCATGTATACAACCATCATTTGGACCTTGGGCATGAGGATGACGCAGCCACTGCACCTAGGGGTCGCAATATCTATGCTCATGCATGGCTGTCTCACATGGGGCAATCTCGATTTTCTTACAATCTCGAAAAAGAGCGATTAAGTAAGCGAGGGTCATCAGCGCTCCATTTCGATAATCGCTGGATTCTAGGTTACCTGTATAGCTTACCTTCGATTGTCCTTTTTGTGTGGGCCGGCGGACTGATTGGCGTGGCTGCATTATTTTCAGTGTGGGTTATTGCAAACTTCTTGTTAGAGGCACTTAACTTCATGGGCCATTATGGCTTGATACGCACCGAGGGGGCTGTCGAACACCGCCACTCATGGGATAACGATTCAGTTTTTACTAGCTGGTTTTTCATCGAAATTGGTAGGCAGTGTGATCATCATGTGAGAGGTGAAACCTATTTTTGGGAATTGGATGATGTAGAGGGGCCGAATTATGGCATTGGGTATTTCTCGTTGTTTGTACTCACCCTGATACCGCCATTGTTCAAAGCTTACGTCCAAAAACATCTTGATAATTGGGATGAAAAATATGCCTCTAGTGAGGAAAAAGTGATCGCCGCCCAGTTTTCATAGCGGTGAATGCCTAGGACATTGATAGACCCTGATCTTTGATTAATTAGAGAGTGGCATAACATGTTGAATTTATTTAAACCCCGACCCACTAGTTATGCGGTCCGTTTGTCGGATACTGAAACCACTTTTACCGTTAAGCGAGGGGAGTCTTTACTAAGTTCTGCATTGTCTGCGGGGATAAAGTGGCCCTTCAAATGCAAAGTGGGTAGCTGCGGTACCTGTAAGTGCAAATTGATTGATGGAAAAATAAAAGCGCAACTGGATTTTGGTTATGTTTTGGATATGTCTGAAATACAAGATGGGTACATCCTTGCCTGCCAGAGCATCCTTAAATCCGATATTCAAGTGAGCGTTAACCTAACAAAGTAACAGGAGTAAAAAAATGAACACATTAAAGGCAATTTTATTGATGGCTATTTGGACATCAATTCTAGGCGCAACATTATATTTTTTCGATGCCCATGAGCATTATCGGAATATTTTATGGGCGACGGTAATAGGGCTTACCTTATTAGTGACACATATGGTCAACATGTTTATTTACTTTAAAGTCGCCGGCGATAAACCCTACAAATGGTTTGACTAAGAACGGGTCTTAACAGGCAATGAGCGCCTTTGATAAACACTTATAACTTAAGTTTAGCTCGCTAAAGAGCTGGGTATTTGATTTTCAGATTGTGCGCCCTAGATTCCCTAAAAGCACTAAAGAGAGACAAAAAAATGAAAAACTATCGTTCAAAGAAAATATCAACATCAGCATATTCATTGGCCTCGGCCTTCATTGTAGCGGCCGCGATTCTGCCTATATCTGATGTCAAATCAGAGGAAAATAGTAACTTTAAATACCAGGGAGCCTGGCTTGTTGGTTTAAAAGTTCTTAATTTAAATCCAGATGTAAAATCCGTAACATCGATAGGCGGTGAAGCACAAGTCGCCGCTGACACCGTACCGGAATTAGATATACGCTATTTTCTAACCGACAATATTGCCATAGAAACAATACTTGGATATACAGAGCACAGAGTTTCAGCAACGGGTACTCAACTCGGTGATGTTAACCTTGGTTCGACAAAGGTGTTGCCGCCCACCATTACTCTTCAATACCATTTTACTGGTGGACGTCGGTTTTTACCCTATGTTGGAGCCGGCTTAAACTATACCGTCTACTTTGATAGTGATCCTGGAGATACCGTAGACGTAAGCTATAAAGATGATTTTGGTTTTGCTTTAAATCTTGGTTTTGATTATGTTATTAATGAAAGATCCTATTTTAACGTTGATCTTAAAAAATATAAGCTCTCCACTGACACTGTTATTGATGCTGGAGACGCAGGAATAGCAACGGCGTCAGTGGACCTAGATCCACTTGCTATTAGTGTTGGTTTTGGGTGGAAATTTTAACTTTGTTTTAACGGCAATGGATTGCAAGATTTGCACAAATTGGATGTGCTACAAAAACCTTCCATGCACCTTGTCATACCTTGGCAGGTGCATGATCCTAACATTTGAAATGAGGCTTTGTTGATGGTTGCGGGGTCTATTATTAACTCACTTAGGGCGTTTAAGTACCAGGCTATCAATATCATTTTGGGCCAGTTTAGCTCTGGCTGAGGCCATTTTTGAGGTGTTAGCAAAAGGCCCTACTGATACACGATGCCAGATCTCGCCATCCTCATTTTTCACGCGTTCATTTTTCGCGGGTAGGTTCAACAGTATTAATTCAACTTTGAAGTTTTCAGCATCCTGAGTCTTCTTAAAAGAACCGACCTGCAATGTATATTGAGAGTCTATCTCACTTTTAACTAGGCTCGATTGTGCGTTTTGGTTATCTGGAATCAGGATTTCGTTGTCTTTGAGTAAGGTATAAAAATCGAACTTTAATTCTTGAATATTTGCCTTATCAACTAGGTCATCAATTGCAGAAGGAGTGACCTGCTTTGTGTGATCAAGCATCGGCGGTACAAAATACATAACCGCGGCTCCAATCAGTAAACCGGCAATAAAAGCCGGGCGGGATGACTTTTCCTGAGCCGCCGGGCGGCGATTGGTTCGGCCTGAGTTATTGTTTGAGGCGGTTCGAGTCATAAAAGTGCGCGCTTCTGAATGAGAGTGAATTGTAGGTGAAATGGTGCGTTGTTGGCAAAATAAACCTCACCTTATATGAGTAATCCTTTGATGCGCTATATTTCTTGAGGATCAACATCAACAGACCAACGCACTTGTCGCGCATTTTTATGTTGAGCAAGTTCTAATATTAAGGCGTCTAACACCACTTGTAGGAGTGATCGTTTATGAGCGTCAATTTGTAAAACAAATCTGTAGCGGCCAGCACGTCGTTCTAACATTGCCGGCAAGGGCCCAAGGTAGCCGATCAAAGGGCTAGGAGGATTGATCCTCTCCGCTATACTGCGAGCGGTGCGTAAGAACGTCTCAGCCTCATTGGCACGGTCTGATTCAGCACGGATAAGCGCCATATGTCTAAAAGGAGGCAGTTGTGTTATTCGCCGTTCATCCATTATTTGTTGAGCAAAAAAACTATAGCCTCTGCCTATTAGGACTTCGAGTAGAGGGTGCTGTGGCTGGTGGGTTTGAATAATGACTCTTCCCGGCGTGTCTCCTCGGCCACTGCGCCCGGCAACCTGAGTCAATAACTGCCCTAGACGCTCATGGCTACGAAAATCGGGGCTGAATAAACCGCTATCGGCATCGAGCACTGCAACGAGTGTCACATTCGGAAAGTGATGGCCCTTGGCGAGCATTTGCGTACCAATTAATATGCAGGGTTCGCCACTGGAGCCAATCTCAAAAACCTCTTGCATCGCGCCTTTTTTTCGTGTGCTATCTCGATCAACACGCATCACTTTGGTTTGTGGAAAACATTTCTCTAAATATTCTTCACTTCGCTCCGTGCCTTCACCTACGGCGATGAGCTCTTGGCCTTGGCAGCCAGGACAGAGATGGGGGACACGTTGTTGATAGTCACAGTGATGGCATATAAGACGGTTTCGAGCGCGGTGTACCGTGAGCCGAGAGTCACAGTTGTGGCATTCAGCGGACCAACCACAATGGTGACAGATGATGGCCGGAGCAAATCCGCGGCGATTGAGAAATACCAATACCTGATGACCATTTTCAACAGTCTGCCGAATGGCTGTAAGAGTAGACATGGCAATACCGGCGATACTCTGCTCACTTTTGAGATCAACCAATGACCAGTTTGGCTGCTTTGCGCTGCCGGCTCTATCAGGCAATACAAGATGCTGATAGCGACCAGTAGCGCAGTTGTTTAGCGACTCTATGGACGGTGTTGCCGAGCCAAGAATTACCGATATTCCTTCTTTATGCGCTCTTGAGACCGCCAAATCTCTGGCTGAATAACGAAATCCCTCCTGTTGTTTATAGGACTGGTCATGCTCCTCATCAACAATAATTAGTCCGGGTCGGGCAAGTGGGGTAAATACCGCAGATCGCGTACCTAAAACAATGTGAGCGCTTCCCCTTTTTGCACTAGTCCATGCAGCAAGTCGTTGTTTGTCGGTCAACCCAGAGTGCAGAGTGACTATGGGCACATTAAATCGATCACGAAATCGCTTTTCGGTCTGCGGTGTCAGACTAATTTCTGGAATAAGGACTAACGCCTGTCGATCATAACGCAAGGTTTGCTCAATTGCCTGTAGATAGATTTCAGTCTTACCGCTTCCGGTCACGCCATCCAGTAAGTAACAATTAAAGCGATGTTGGTCGATTTTTTCTAACGCCAGCCGTTGAGATTCATGCAGTGTGAGGGCGTCTTGCTTGAGGATGTTCGCTACTGAGATTTCAGAATCAGTTTTCTGGAAAGATTCGATGAGTTGCCTATCCTCAAGGGTTGCCAGAATTGCGCGCGAAAAATCCCTCGACAGTGTTGAATCTGCTAAGGAATCATTAGCGAGCAGTCGCTCGATGAGTTCTTTTTGGCTTGGAGCTCGCTTGAGCGAGTCACTTCCTAGCCCTTTTCCTTTGTTGGTCAGCTGCCAATATCGAGTGCCCAATGTGGGAAGTGGGTCTCCTTTTCTCAGCAATGCTGGCAGCATGCCAAAGAGGGCATCTCCAATTGGGTGTTGATAGTAATTTGCGGCCCAAATAAATAATTCTAGTAATTCATGGGGTAACAGAGGCCCTGAATCCAGTAGACGATTGACTGGTTTTAGTTTATCCAGGTCGAACGCACTAGTGTTGGTATGTTCGACAATTAGACCGACGACTTCACGCCGACCAAAAGGAACCATAACCCTGCAGCCAACCTCGGACTGAAAATCTGGCCACTCCTCAATAACATTCTTGGGAATGAGGTAGTCAAATAGCCGGCGCAAAGGGGACAGTACCGCGACGCGAACAATGAGAGGCTTATCTTCAGCCATAAATAATCAATAATTCCTGTTGTAACTAAATTAGTTTCTGCTAAAATCCGCGCTCATTAGAAATGGCCTACCGTGCCTTGCACAAACTGGACAGCTTAGCGGCATGATTTTACCAGTTTAAAGATGAGGTGGCGGTTCGTAACTTGGAGTATAAGATGAAAAATGATATTCACCCAAACTATAACGAATTAGTTGCAACATGCAGTTGTGGTAATGTTATAAAAGTAGGTTCAACTCGCGCTAATGCCATCTATCTAGATGTGTGTTCCGCCTGTCACCCGTTTTACACAGGCAAGCAGAAAACTGTTGATGCTGGTGGTCGAATTGATCGCTTCAACAAGCGTTTTGGTGCTGCTAAGAAAAGCGCTTAATCGCTTTTTGCAAGTCATACCAGTTTAAAAGATGCGGCATAGTTATCCACTACGCCGCATTTTTTTTGCCGATCATTCCTTTACTAATAACTCAAAAATAACACTGATGCGGTCGTTAAATTTAATAGTGTCATGGAGGTAAACGCCGATATCAGCGTCCGCCATCATCATTTCTGACCTTTGATGCTTCATACGGGGCTGTGGATATTGGATATCTGACCCCTGATAGTTAATTTGTACAATTGACCCCAAGCGCGCGCCATAGGCCATGGCAAGCTCTTTGGCGATTACCTTTGATTGATCTATTGCCTGTTGGCGCGCTTGTTTCTGGTGGCTAGTTTCATCGGCAACCTTTAAATTAACTCTGCCTAGTTGGTCAATTCCGGTACCCAAAGCGGTGTCCATTACTTGGTTTAACTGCTCAAGTTCATTTATTGTTATTGTTATTTTTCGCACTGCTCGATAGCCGACGAATTCACGCGTTTTAGTCGCATAATCATATTGTGGCGTTAACTGCAGGCTGGAGGCGATTATTGCCTTCTTTTGAATGTTGAGCAGTGCGAGTTCGTCCAATAGTTGATTAAACTGTTTATCGAGTTCTCGTTTAGCCTTGTTGCTATCTTTATTAATGGCTCGCAGTTCCATATTGAGTTCCGCCATGTCTGGAACGACAGAGACTTCGCTTTGTCCTGATGTGACAATGGTGCGCTGGAGAGACTCGGCACTGGCGGTCATCGAAAAAAATGTGAGCAAACTGATAAAGTAGAGGGTGGAGATCGGTAATTTCATAAGATAACGTCCTTTTATATCGATTGAAGAAATGGTCCCTAGTGCTTTAAAACCTAGCACTCTCTACATAATATCAAAAAACTTAATTGAATTTTTGTCGGCTAGATAGGCAAAGGTTACAATAGGTTCATACGGTGTTTGATTTGGGAGAGTAACTTGCGCGGAATTTGGCTGTTTCTAAAGTTTTTGATGATCATTAGTCTGGCAATTTTAGGTGCTTTTTTTGCTATGGAAAATAGCCAGATATTAGATGTTAGCTTTATTTTGATTGACGGGCCTAGCTTAAGCGCCGGCGTTTGGATGTTGATTTTCCTAACAGTGGGTTCTTTTCTGGGGATGTTTGCTAGTTCCGCGCTTATTATTTCTTACCGCCGCAAATTAGCGCGCGCAACCAAAGAGGGTTAGGTCAAAAATGACGACTGTAAAATCTAATGTAATTGTGGCTCTTGATTATGATAATAAGCACTCGGCTTTAACCCTCGCTGACCGGTTGGATCCTAAATACTGCCGCGTAAAGGTGGGTAAGGAACTATTCACCGCCGCAGGGCCTTCAGTCGTTAAGGAGTTGTCCGATCGTGGTTTTGATGTTTTCTTAGATTTAAAGTTTCATGATATTCCGAACACTGTTGCTAAGGCACTTAGTGCAGCCGCAGATTTGGGTGTGTGGATGGCCAATGTACATGCCTCAGGGGGCAGCCGAATGATGAGCGCTGCAAAGCAAGCCTTGGGTAACAGCGGTAGCGACATGCTGTTAATAGGCGTCACAGTACTGACTAGTATGGATACTTCAGATCTTGAGGAAGTCGGCATAAAGCGCACACTCAGTGACCAGGTTTTGCATCTGGCGAGCATGACTAAAGATTCTGGCCTCGATGGTGTCGTTTGCTCCGCGCAAGAAGCTAGAACGTTAAAAGAGTCCTTAGGGGAAGATTTTAAATTAGTGACACCAGGTATTCGCTTGGCTAATAGTGCGGCAGATGACCAACGCAGAATTGTAACGCCAGCTGATGCGATGGCGTTGGGCAGTGATTATCTGGTGATTGGTAGGCCTATCACTCAGTCGGCAGACCCCCTCGCAACGCTTTTAGAGATTAATCGTTCTCTACCGTTGGACGTTTAATTAAATTCGTCGGTAAAAATAGCAGCGCCGTCGTCATCGTAGATACGCACATAGTCAATATCAAAAGTAGCTTCGGTAAAGTCAGGCTCAATTACCTTTTCAACAGCAAAATTAAGTAGGACATATTGTGGGCTGTCAAAGGGCCAAGTGGCTTGATTTTTGATGGAGGGGCTGTAGGTGTAGTGATGTTTTCCATCAACGCTAAATACTAACTTTTCAGCAGTCCAGTCTAGGGCATAAACATGAAATTCAGAGGATATTGTCGGTATTACCTGGCCGCCTAGATTTACGGTATTACCATGGCTTGATCGCGTATGTATGGCGCTTTGAGCATGGTTTTGGTCTTTACCCCAGTGCTCTAAAATATCAATTTCGCCGCAGTCTGGCCAAGATTGATTGCCAAAACCTTGCGTTTCAAAGTACGCACCTGCTTCGGAGATATTTTTAGGCAACATCCATATAGCCGGCCATGTTCCATGACCCTTGGGTAGCTTAGCCCGTACCTCGACTCGACCATAGGTGAACGCGAATTTAGAATTTAGTCGAGCAGAGGTGTATTGTTTAACCACATCTTGGTCTTTAAAAGACTCTTTTTTGGCTTTTATTTTTAATAGACCATTGCTGACATAGGCGTTTTCTAATCGATTCGTATAATGTTGCTGTTCCTGATTATGCCAACTCTTACCATTAGGTAGTTGGGTCTGATGAAACCATTTAAGCGGATCTACCGGGTTTACAGTCTTTGATTTTTCGGCCCAAGAAACAGCACTCAAAAACACCAAGCAGTTAGTAATTAAGCGGATCAAAAACTGAAGTCGGGTCCTAGTCAATGTCTCTTCCCTCTGAAAATTTAAATGATGATATTAAGCACAGCTCACCTAGTCTTTTTGAAATACCCTGACATAGTCAACTACCATACGCTGAGGGAAAACCGTGGACGCATCTGGATATTGTGGCCAATTTCCACCTACTGCGATATTAAATATAAAGAAAAAATCTTTTCTAAAAGCAGCTAGAGATGAAGAGTCATTGATAGCCATAGTATGATACTGAACGTTATCTAGGTACCAGGTAATACTGGTGCTGTCCCAGTCTATGCTGAACACATGAAAATTAGTTGATAGTGTTTCTCCACTGGGTAGTCCGTAATTTCCACCATAACTCGCATTCTGGTTGTTCGACTGGTTATACCAGTGGGCAGTCCCATGAACTGTATTTTCCCGGCCACTGCCACCGATCATCTCCATGATGTCAATTTCACCACTATGCGGCCAGCCAACGGTAGGGAAGTTTGATCCTAGCATCCACAACGCAGGCCAGATTCCCTGACCTTGAGGCATGACGGCACGGATATCAATGCGGCCATAATTAACAGTTTGTTTGGACTGAGTTTTTAACCTCGAGGAGGTGTATTCACGACCACCATAATTCTCTTTGTTGGCTCTGATGACCAGATTACCATCGGTAAGATAAGCATTCCGGTTTGTATAGAATTCAAGTTCGTTGTTGCCCCAACCACTTCCGCCAATATCGTATCCCCAATTATTTTCATCCACTTCAGAACCGTCAAATTCATCGGACCATACCTGACTGTAACCGTCATAGCTGGCGGCCGATTGATAGCCTGAGAAGTTAGGAATTTCCCATCCATCATCACCGCCCATAGGTGTTCCGCCGGTACCATCATCGATGCCTTCCCAGCGCACATTGTCGAGTTGAAAAATAGTGCTTGTATAGGCACTTGCCCAAATGACAATACCAGTATCCACTGAAACCAGCTGTAAACCGGCAGAGACTAATTCAGCGACGGGCACTGTGACAGTTTCCCAGCCTGATGCGCCGTGACTACCAATGGCTTTATCCCCTGAAGTACAGGGATAAACACAGTCAACTTTCATGGTGTAGTTACTATCACCAGTGACGGTTTTTATATCAAAAATAATGTTACCAGTGGAATAGGCGCTCAGATCCATTGGGGAATTTGTTTTAACGAAGAAGATAGCCTGCTGGCCTGCGGCACTATGCGCTATCTGCAGTACATTTCCTCGGTCAACGTCCGCAACAATCTGCCAGCTTAAATTAGGACAGGCGGCGCCTCCATCTTGTGAACATGAGGTCCCCCAATTATTGGTAGAATCTTGGCCATTAAGTCCAGCGTCAAAAGCAGAATCGGCTTCGCCATTGTCCAATACCGACAAACTAATCGCTTGAGGTGTGTCAGAAGAGACTACAGTGACTAGTCTTGTTTGTGTAGCAGAGTTATCCGCTGCATCAGTAGCTGTGAACGTCACAGTATATTCACCTACCTCGTCGTCAACGTCACCTGCGATCAAGACCTCGACATCACCATCGACCAGATCAGACGCTGAAGCACCTGCATCAATATAGTTGGCACCTTGTTCGTGCGAGACCTCGGAGTCTCCGATCAAGCTAATAACCGGTGGCTGAGTATCGGCGACAGTAATTGTTCGTGTGGCAGTTGCGGTATTTCCAGCAGCGTCAGATGCACTGTAGGTAATAGTATAAACGCCGGCAGTGTTGCCTACTTCGCCTGAGCTGGATACAGAAACAGCGCCATCAACGCTATCAGATGCTGAGGCACCCTGATCATCATAGGCAGTGCCTTGTTCATGGTTGATCGCCTCGGCTCCCACCATAGTAATTGTCGGTGGTGTAGTATCAGATGCCGGAGGGTTTACCGGTGCAGAGCTGCTGCTCCCGCCACCACCACAAGCAATAAGTATCAAAGATAGAATCCCTATACTGCCCAATTTTGAAAGTCTCGCTAAACCATTAAATGGATACATAAATTGCCCTAAAATTGCCGTTAAAATTTTTATTACATCCTGCCCTCGACTTTACCGAATTTCAAGATGGACATCTCAAAATAGATAGAAAATAAGGCGAGTAGCTTCTGGGTTGCGTTAAGTGGGTAAAAGAGAATACTTGTGCGGGCCTTAAGTCTCCTAAAACGCTATGGGATGCCGTATCTTTGGGGATTTGCTATAGTTCGCCATAAACCGAAGCAATACGTCTAATTAATCAAAATTTGCCTATTGGGACAATTAATGTCAGATAAGTACCTCACTTGTGCGCTCTATAAATTTGTGACCCTACCGGATTTTGCAGGACTTCAGGAGCCGCTCCAAAAAGCCATGTCTGACAATAATGTTTTTGGTACATTGCTACTGGCAACAGAGGGCGTTAATGGCACTATTGCTGGCTTGCCATCGGATGTGCAAGCAGTACTCGCTTGGTTGGAGCAGCAACCATTATTGTCGGGAATTGACCAAAAAAATTCATATCATAGTGAAATCCCTTTTTACCGATCCAAGGTTAAGCTCAAGAAAGAGATTGTCACCATGGGTGTTGAGGGTATCGATCCTAAACACGTGGTGGGTACTTACGTTAAGCCCCATGATTGGAATGCGCTAATTTCTGATCCTGATGTAGTGGTTGTGGATACGCGTAATGATTATGAGGTGGAAATAGGTACCTTTAAAAATGCCATTGACCCACAGACCAAAACCTTTCGAGACTTCCCTGCGTGGGCCGAGAAAAACCTCAATAAAGAAAAACATAAAAAGGTCGCCATGTTTTGTACCGGCGGTATTCGTTGTGAAAAGTCCACGGCGTACATGAAAGAGCAAGGCTTTGATGAGGTTTATCATCTTGAAGGCGGGATTCTTAAATATTTGGAGGAAGTCCCTAAAGATCAGACCTTGTGGGAAGGAGAATGTTTTGTGTTCGATAATCGAGTTGCGGTTGGCCATGACCTGAAGCGTGGCTCCTATGATCAGTGCCATGCTTGCCGAATGCCGATTACCGAGCAAGAAAAACAATCTGAATTCTATCAGCAGGGCCTTGCTTGTCATCATTGTCATGATGTGGTGGCAGATGATCGCAAAGAGCGTTTTGCCGAGCGGCAAAAGCAGGTAGAACTTGCCAAGCAGAGGGGAGAGGAGCACATTGGTAATGCAGCATTTGAGGCTACTGAACGTCGCCGAGCGGCCAAAAAATACCGCAAGCAGCAACAAAAATAGCGTTCCGTCTGATCGCGTTAGCTTTAGATAGGGCTTGACTGAGGTAATTTGATGAAAGAGCTTGATATTTGGCACGCTCAGGTGAGCGAGGAAGCGTTGGAGCCAGAACGGCCGATTATAGATGCGCATCACCACCTTTGGCGAGCAGGGACTCCTTATGAGATCGATGATCTGTGGGCAGATACGCGATCTGGCCACAATATTGTTGGCACCGTTTTTATTGAATGCGGCTCAGAGTATCGGCTTGATGGGCCCATTTCATTAAGACCCGTTGGTGAAACTGAGTACGTTCGACGTCAAGTTGAATACTCGCAGCGCCATAAGATGATGGGGCAACCTCCCGTTCTTGGTATGGTCAGCCATGCTGACCTAACCTTGGGCACAGCCGTCAAAGATGTACTTGAGGCCCATGCAGAGTCAGCAGGGGGGCTGCTTCGCGGTATCCGTCATGCCACCGCTTACTATCCCGATCCGCCAGCGGTTGATCGCTACACCGGGCGTATTGCTGAATTGATCATGCAGCCTCAGTTCCGTGAAGGCTTTGCGCAATTGGCTCCGGTAGGGCTAAGTTATGATGCCTGGCTTTTGCACACCCAAATTAAAGAATTAACAGCGTTAGCCAATGAGTTTCCTGAAACGACTATTATCTTCGATCACTTTGGCGGTCCTTTAGGTATCGGCCCCTATGCGGGCAAACAAAAAGAGTTGTTTCCACAATGGAAAGCCGATGTTGCAGAGTTGGCTCGTTGTAAGAATGTGGTGGCTAAGTTAGGAGGGTTGGCCATGGTCATTAATGGTTGGGGGTGGGATGGGCGCGATAAGCCCGCCAGTTCCGATGAAATTGTGGCCGCTCATGGAGACTATTATCGACATACCATTGACTGTTTCGGGCCTGATCGATGTATGTTTGAGAGTAATTTCCCCGTGGATAAATTATCGGTGTCTTACGGTGTACTTTGGAACGCATTTAAAAAAATGGCAAAGGGGTTTAGCGAGTCTGAAAAAGACGCTATGTTTCGAGGGACTGCAGCGCGCATTTACAAGCTTTAGACGTTTAAAAAATGAGCCTTACGGCTCATTAAAAGGTAGGACTACTTTGACGTAGAGGGATATGATGGCATCGATACAGCGAACACATTAAAAGTGAATGTATGGTTGCGGTACAACGCATCACGGGGTGAAAATTTCATCAATTCTTCATACTTGGCTGCATAAACAGCGCGGGTTATGAAGCAACTGAATCAATAATGCGAATGATAATGGATATCGTTCGCATTAACCAGTAAAAATGTTCTTATTTTTAAATACTCACTGATATTGCTCTAATATCCATGAGATAATCTATAGATTATTAAAACAGCATGCCTGAATTCGGAGTTGATGCAGTCTTGTAATTAAACCTTAGGCTTACACTGTGTGTGGGCGTTATCTATTAATATTTAGTGGAAATTTAATGAAAATTTTGGACGGTGGAATTGGGCGTTATTTAAAAGAAATTGGCGCGCCATTTGAACAACCCGAATGGTCCGCTTTAGCGCTGATGGAAAAGCCCTCAGCGGTGACAGTTGCTCATCAGGCCTTTGTCAATGCAGGCTCTCAAGTTATTTCCACTAACTCTTATGCGGTAGTTCCTTTTCATATTGGCGAGGAGAGATTTTCTGCGCGCGGTCCTGAGTTAATTCGACTATCCGGCCAGTTAGCACAGCAGGTTAAACACGCTTCGACTGAGAATATATTGGTAGCCGCGAGTATTCCTCCGGTATTTGGCTCCTATAAGCCGGAAGAATTCGTCCATGATGACGCCGTGGCGATGCTAGAGATTTTTAAGCAGCACCTCTTGCCATACACCGATATTATACTAGCTGAAACAATATCGAGTATTGCTGAAGTCACGGCTATTCAATCGGTGTTCGGAGATTGTGGCCAGCCACTTTGGATTAGTATGACTCTTGAAGATGAACCTCTATCGAGTAAACAGTCGCGCTTAAGATCAGGTGAACTACTCAGGGATGCTATAGAAAGTATTGATTTTCAGTGTGTAGAGGCGGTTTTATTTAACTGTAGCCAACCTGAGGTGATGGCTGAAGCCATTAAGTTAGCGGTTGAGATGCTGCCTGCTGGGAAGGAGGTTGGGGTTTATGCGAATGGATTCAGGCCCATCACCAATAACATCGAAGCTAATGACGGCTACTCCACACTGCGGGATGATTTAACCCCACAAGACTACCTAGAATTTGCTCAACACTGGCAGTTATTAGGTGCCACTATGGTCGGTGGCTGTTGTGGGATTGGGCCTGATCATATCGCGCGGCTCAAGAGTTTAAATGATTAAACGCAAAAACAATTAAGGCCGCTTTTAGAGTGGCCTTAAACTCTTAAAGGCGGGTGTAAATTTCAGTGACTTTAACACCATCAACTGTCAATGTTTGACTGAAATGATCCTGGTCAATCAACACTAATTGCAGTGATTGTTGAGTTTCAGTATAGCCTTCTAAAGAGCTGGTCATAACGGTTTCAATAGCTTGACCTGCTGTAGTAATGTCAATCGGGCCAAACCAAAAATCGCTACTGCTTTGATTGTCTTGGCTCTCTATCGAAGCAGTGCGCTGGAGAGAGATAAAGTGTCCGCCACCAATCATCTTGGTGGTAAAAACGTTGTCTTTTACATTATGCCAAAGGCCATCATAGAGAGATGTTGCGATAGAAGCCGTATTCCACGTCTCGACCATATCTAATGAACGGCCATCATCATATTTCATCCCCATTATAGTTTGTACAAAGCCGCTATCAGTCTCCTCAATAGCCACATCAAAGCTATAACCCTCAACAGAGCCATTATGGTTGACCGTGGGCACCTCAACCATCACGCCGTTGTCCCAGGTCGCAATACCGGCGCCAACATCGATACCAATTTCTTTGTTCATAAAGGCAAACATAAATCGGTTGTTGGTATAAATTTTAATTTGATCACGCAGTAAAACAGTCACCTCACCGCTTTCTGTAACCTCTACATCTTTAAGTAAATACGCACCATCAGGTAGCGCCGGTATTTCAAGAGCTGTGACAACAGGTGTTTTCTCATTACTGCAAGCCGCTAGCAGTAGGACAATAAAGCTCAGCACTAAATGTTTTAAATTCATGATTGACCCTCTGGATATAAAGACTATTTCAATTGATGATTTTTACGGTAACACAACGCAGGCTTCACTAATAAAGATGTTGGAGCCATTGAGCGCAAAAATAACAGTTTTTGTCGAATTAATGGTAATTGTTGAGGTGCGAATTTACTGTCTCTAGAGAAAAATATTATAGACAGCGAAGGGCGGGTTATTCTGGTAAAATACAAAGTGATCGATACCCTTGCCAATATACTTGCCTGATAGCTGCGCACGTCTCAATGCAGACGGGTTTGATCGCTGCTTCCAAAACAAAACATGAGAATCCCCTTGTCACAATATAATTTTTCCAGTTTAGATCTAAACGCCGCCTTAGTTGATAACCTTGCAAGCCTTGGTTACACAGAGATGACGCCGATTCAGGCGCAAGCTTTACCTCCTATTTTGGCTAATAAAGACGTTATTGCTAGGGCCAAAACGGGCTCCGGTAAAACCGCAACCTTTGCTTTAGGGTTGTTGAACAAGCTTGATGTGAAGCGTTTTCGGGTACAAACGTTAGTGTTATGCCCAACCCGCGAGTTGGCAGACCAGGTGGCGGTGGAAATACGCAAACTGGCCCGTGGTATTCATAACATTAAGGTGCTCACTTTGTGTGGAGGTATGGCCTTTGGACCTCAAGTAGGCTCTTTGGAGCATGGAGCGCACATTATTGTGGGCACGCCTGGGAGGATTGAAGAACACTTACGTAAAGCGAATCTCAACCTAGATAACCTAACGACGTTGGTGCTAGATGAAGCTGATAGAATGTTAGACATGGGTTTTCAGCAAGCCTTAGATGATATCGTTAGTTATATGCCTGAACAGCGGCAAACCATGTTGTTTAGTGCCACTTATCCTGCAAAAATCGAAAAAACTGCGCAACGAATTATGCAATCTCCGGTGACTATAGAAGTCCAGGATAGTCATAACAAAGAAAGTATTCTACAAACCCTTTACCAAGTAGAAAATAATCAGTCGCGCGTAGAGGCGATTAGGCTCTTGTTACAAGCACATCAACCTGAGACCACGCTCATTTTTTGTAACACTAAGATCGATACTGACCGAGTGGCTAATGAGTTACGTGCAGTGGGTTACGCAGCGTTGGCCTTACATGGCGATTTAGAACAAAAACAGAGAGATCAAACTTTAGTGTGTTTTGCTAATCGCAGTGCGTCGGTGCTGGTCGCTACCGATGTGGCAGCACGAGGTTTAGACATCGAGTCTCTAGATTTGGTGATCAATTATCAAATTGCGAGTGAGCTAGAAGTCCATACTCATCGCATTGGCCGCACTGGTCGTGCGGGGGCCCAAGGTATTGCCTGCAGCTTATATACGCACAGAGAAAATCACAAAATTGGCTTGTTAGAAGATTATTTAGACGAAAAATTTGAGCGTAATAATTTACCGGACACAGCCTTATTAGACCAACCGGTTTTTTATCCTCCCATGGTGACCCTTCACATCGGTGGAGGCAAAAAGCAGAAGCTTAGAGCAGGGGATATTGTAGGTGCCCTAACGGGTGTTGATGGTATTCCAGGTGCAGCGATAGGCAGAATACAGGTGGGCGATAATTGGTCCTACGTTGCTGTGGCTAATGAACATGGAAAAACTGCGTTTAATAAACTCAATGAAGGCAAGCTTAAGGGGCGCAGTTTTAAAGTCAGACGTTTGCGAGGCTAGTATGCATGATGAATTAATGATTGTTATTACAGCAGACAGCACCAAAGGCTATGCAGTTCGAATCCGTTCCTAAAGTACCTACGCGGATACAGTAACAATCACCTAAACAAAAAAGCCCCTGCAGTCTAATGATCACAGGGGCTTAAGAGTATGCTTGGTACCAGTGGCCGGACTCGAACCGGCACTCCCGAAGAAACCAGATTTTGAATCTAGCGTGTCTACCAATTCCACCACACTGGCATTTTCCCGCACAGTTTCGTGCAGGGCGCGATTATAGCAGTGATCAATAGAGGGTCAACCGATTTAACCCTGTCAGTTAATGAAATAAGTAGTGTATTTTTTGGTATGAATTATTTGGCGCTTTTGCGTTAATTTCTATACCCTTGCTGACCCATAACCAAACGCTATAGCTAATTGACATGCGCCGTGACCATTTTCAATTTGACCTACCCAATGAGCTGATCGCTCGACAGCCGACGGAGCAACGTCAGGGCAGTCGGTTACTGTTTCTTGATGGGGCTAAAAATACATTAAAACATCAACAATTCAGTGATTTTTTAAGTCATGTGCAAGCCGGTGATTTAATTGTTTTCAACAATACCAAAGTTATTCCGGCAAGACTCTATGGCCAAAAGGCCAGCGGTGGGAAAATAGAAGTATTAATAGAGAGGCTTGTCGATGCATATTCAGTGGTTGCCCATGTGCGCGCTAGTAAGTCGCCAAAACCAGGTAATCAAATTATTTTCTCGGATGCCTTTTCTGCAGAGATGATCGGCAGAGAGGAAGGACTATTTGAATTAAGGTTCAATCAGCCGGTATTGAAAATTTTAGAGGCCATTGGTCATATGCCTCTGCCGCCTTATATAGATCGAGAGGACACGGTAGAGGATAAGTCTCGCTATCAAACTGTCTATGCCGACCAATTGGGCGCTGTCGCTGCGCCAACGGCTGGACTTCATTTTGATGAAAAAATGCTCGCTGATATAAAAAGCGTGGGGGCATCAATTGCCTTTGTTACCTTGCATGTAGGAGCGGGTACATTTCAGCCGGTGCGTGTGGATGACATTAACGATCATCAGATGCACTCAGAATGGTTGCAGGTGAGCCAAGAGGTATCTGACCAGGTAACCAAAACCAAAGCTAATGGCGGCCGAGTTATTGCCGTAGGTACTACCAGTGTGCGCTGCTTAGAGACGGCTGCCCAAAACGGTCAAATAGCACCCTTTGAGGGCGATACTAATATTTTTATATACCCCGGTTATCGGTTTAATGTGGTTGACGGCTTGCTGACCAATTTTCATCTGTCAGAATCAACACTAATCATGTTGGTCAGCGCATTTGCAGGTTATCAGCCTATAATGGCGGCTTACAAAGAAGCGATTATCGAGCACTACCGTTTCTTTAGTTATGGCGATGCTATGTTTTTACTTCACAACCCTAATGCTGATCAGGATATACCTCAATGAGTCGCGAATGTTTTATGCAATTTAAGGTGTCTGCCACTGACGGAAAGGCGCGTCGAGGCGAGATGCAATTTCCTCGGGGTAAGGTGCAGACACCAGCCTTTATGCCGGTGGGTACCTATGGGACGGTCAAGGGCATGTTGCCGCGTGACATTGTAGAGATTGGTGCTGAGATGATCCTTGGTAATACCTTTCATCTAATGTTGCGACCGGGTACTGAGGTCATAAAGGCCCACGGAGATTTGCATGACTTCACCCAATGGCATGGACCGATCCTGACTGACTCTGGAGGCTTTCAGGTGTTCAGTTTGGGTGACATGCGCAAAATAACTGAAGAGGGTGTTAAATTTAAGTCGCCCATTGATGGCAGTCCTGTCTTTATCGATCCAGAAACCTCTATTCAGGTACAGCGAGATCTGGGTAGTGATGTGGTAATGATTTTTGATGAATGCACCCCATATCCAGCGACTGAGAAAGAGGCTGAGGTGTCGATGCAGTTATCACTGCGTTGGGCGCAACGTAGTAAGGATGCTCATGGTGAAAGCCCCTCTGCACTTTTTGGTATTGTTCAAGGTGGTATGTACGAGTCGCTGCGTGACCAATCACTAGCAGGACTTGTCGACATTGACTTTGATGGTTTTGCTATCGGCGGTTTGTCGGTGGGTGAGCCCAAAGAGGATATGCTGAGAGTTCTCGATCATCTCGCTGATACTATGCCGGCGGATAAGCCGCGATATCTAATGGGGGTTGGTAAACCTGCAGACTTAGTAGAGGGAGTGCGCCGCGGCATCGATATGTTCGACTGTGTGATGCCCACCCGAAATGCGCGCAATGGTCACCTTTTTACCAGTACCGGAGTGATTAAGATACGCAATGCAAAGCATCGTCATGACACGACAGCGTTAGATGCAGACTGTGACTGTTATACCTGTACTAACTTTAGTCGTGGTTATCTCCATCACCTTGAAAAATGTGGTGAAATGCTCAGTGCCCAGTTAAATACTATTCATAACTTACGCTTCTATCAAACTCTGATGGCAGGTTTACGCGATGCAATTGCCGAGGGTCAGCTGGATGCCTTTGCTGATGAGTTTTATCGAAAACAAGCAATTGGTGATGGCGGGGGTTTAAATCTCTGAATCTGCCCCTATTTAATAGGGATGTCGTTATAATGCGCGCTAAGAATAAAAGGATCGATTGACCCATGTTAAACAAGTTTCCTCTATGGAAGAATCTAATGATTCTTCTGGTGATTACTTTCGGCTTTGTCTATGCCGCGCCAAATTTCTATCCTGCTGATGCCGCGGTGCAGCTGTCGGGTCAAAGTGGTGCTATGGTGATCGATGAGAGCGTCCTTGCAAAGGTTGAGGGTGCTCTTAATGAAGGTGGCATAGAGTATTTCGGCAGTGAGGCTGATGGCGAGAGTGCCCTGGTACGTATTGCGGATAAAAATCTTCAATTGCGTGCCAAAGAAGTTATCCAAGCCGAGATGGGCGGCGACTACATTGTTGCTCTTAATTTAGCGCCAACTACCCCGCAATGGTTGAGTAATTTGGGTGGCACACCCATGAAGCTTGGTCTTGATCTTAGTGGTGGCGTGCATTTTTTACTTGAAGTTGATCTTGATTCGGCCCTGGCAGTGCGACTGGAAGGGGACTTGGATGACATTAAGGAGTCATTACGCGAAGAGCGTGTTCGCTATCGTAGTTTTGAATTGCGCGGTCGGCAGATTATTGGTCAATTTCGCGATGCAGAGCAGGTAGAAAGAGCCAACACCATCATCCGCACTAACTATAGAGACATGCAACCGCTTAATTCACCTGGGCAAAATCCATTGTCGATTGTGCTCAATTTGAGTGAGGCGGCCACCAGTCTTCTTGAAGATAATGCCATCAAACAAAACCTGACGTCATTGCGTAACCGAGTGAACGAGCTGGGTGTGTCTGAGCCACTGGTGTCTCGTCAGGGTAAAAACCGTATTGTTGTTGAGTTGCCCGGTGTACAAGACACCGCCGAGGCCAAACGAATTATCGGTAAGACAGCGAATCTTGAATTTCGGTTAGAGTCAGATGGCCGAGGGGGTGAACGCTTTGACTTTCGTAATCCCGCTGGTCAAGGGCCGGATGCAATGCTTGAGAAAAAAGCAGTTATCACTGGCGAAAATGTAACAGATGCGCGTGCCAGTTTTGATGAAAACGGTCGGCCTCAGGTTAGCATAACGCTTGACTCAAAAGGCGGTTGGCAGATGGGCCACTCCACTCGCGATAATATTGGCCGACGTCTGGGTGTACTGTTTATAGAGTATAAAACCAAGTTGGAGAAATCGATTGATGATGCGGGCGAGCTAGTCATTACCTCGGTACCCTTTGTTGAGAAAAACATTATCAGTTTGGCGACGGTTCAATCACAGTTGGGTAAGCAGTTCCGTATTACTGGTCTTGATGGTCAGCGTGAATCCTCCGAATTAGCTCTTTTGTTACGCGCCGGTGCTTTGGCTGCGCCAATGTATATTGTTGAAGAGCGCACCATTGGACCTTCTCTGGGTGCAGACAATATCGAGATGGGGGTGAAGTCAGTGACCGTAGGTATGGCGATGGTGCTGTTATTTATGGTGGTTATCTACCGGGCATTTGGCTTGGCGGCAAATGTTGCTCTAACAATGAACCTACTGTTGTTGGTGGCGTTTATGTCACTATTGGGAGCAACCTTAACCTTACCGGGTATTGCCGGAATCGTCTTAACAGTAGGTATGGCGGTTGATGCCAATGTACTGATCTTTTCGAGAATTCGTGAGGAACGTAAAGCAGGTGCCACAGTGCAGGGCGCAATCAGCGCCGGTTATGACCGTGCCTTTGTGTCAATTTTAGATGCCAACATCACCACATTGATTGTAGCGCTGATTTTATTCTTGATAGGGTCTGGCCCGGTACAGGGTTTCGCGGTCACTCTATCAATTGGTATTCTAACGTCAATGTTTACCTCCATTGTGATGACACGCGGATTGGTCAACCTGGTGGTCGGTGGCCGCAAAATCGACAAGCTTTGGATTTAGGGAGAAGATTATGACAGCGTTAAAAGTTTATAACTTTATGGGCATTCGCAAGTATGCGGTTATCTTTTCAGCGATTTTGTTGACGGTATCGGCGTGGTCGCTATACAGCCAGGGTCTGGTGTTAGGTTTGGACTTCTCTGGAGGGACTCAGATTGAGGTTGGTTATGACAGCCCTGCAGATGTCAGTGCGCTTCGTCAAAAGTTGGAAAATGCCGGCTTTAAAAACCCTGTCGTCGTGCATTTTGGTTCAGAAACCGATGTCTTGATCCGTTTGCAGGGCGAGCCCGATCAAAAGCTTGCGGAACAAATGGTTGAGGTTCTGAAAACCGATGGTCAAGAGATTGATCTGCGCCGTGTTGACTTTGTAGGCCCGCAAATTGGTGAGGAACTACGTGAGGACGGCGGTCTCGGTATGCTCGCTGCATTGGCCGTGGTTATGCTTTATGTAGCTGTGCGGTTTCAATTGAAATTTTCGGTGGGTGCGGTTTTAGCGCTTGCTCATGATGTCATTATTACTCTGGGTATTTTCTCAATGGCCAGATTTGAGTTTGACCTTACGGTGCTAGCGGCTATTTTAGCGGTGGTGGGTTATTCGCTGAATGACACTATTGTTGTCTCTGATCGAATTCGTGAGAATTTCCGCAAGATTCGTAAGGCCTCGCCCATTGAGGTTATAAACGAGTCCCTGTCACAAACACTGTGGCGAACCATCAATACATCGGCAACGACCATGCTGGTATTGTTAGCGTTGTTCTTTATCGGTGGTGAGTTGATTCATAACTTTGCTATCGCACTAATGATCGGCGTAGGTATCGGAACTTATTCATCTATTTATGTCGCCGCTACAGTAATGTTGGCGCTCAATGTCGACCGCGAAGACCTGCTCGAGACGGTTGAAGGCGAGTTAGTCGACGATCTACCGTAGATTGCACAAGACAGCATAAAGAAGGCTCTCACTATGCCAGTGAGGGCCTTTTTTTTTGCAGTTATTTTTTAAAGCTCTGAAAATACTCAAAAATATCTTGAGGGTCGCTCTGCCGAGCTGATCGCCACTGGTCATTAGTCGCTAAATTTATCGACTCACCGTCTAAACCCAGAATAACTATCCTCGGAATGCCTTCTTGAGATGCAAGACCTAAGGGCTCCATCAGCGACATGTTGCGAGTGTATTCGCCCACGTCAATTCGCATGATTGCAAAGTGTTGGTCTAGAAAGCCCTCAAGGGTAGGTAGCTGCATTACTGCATCGAGACATCGAGCATCAGGACACCAGTTGGCACCAAAAATTAACAGCGGCTGCTTTCCCTTGTTCAGGGTGTCGGTTACAAATGTATCTAATTCAGCCCGGCTCACGTTTATGCCGTCGTAGAGACTTGGCATTATTGATGGCATTTGATCGTTGCCGCCTATTTGAAGCATAGTCATTACTTCCACCAAGGGTAAAAAGAAGGCATATCGGTAGATGCTTTTTGAGTAAATGTGGGGGAGCGTTTTTCTAAGAAAGCATTAACGCCCTCTTTGCCACTATTTAAGCTGGCATAGTAAATCGCAAGCGAGTCGACTTCATGGGCTTTAATCGGATGGTCTTGCGCCGAGTTCCGATAGATCATTTGTCGGGTTAGTGCCATCGACACTTGGCTGAAGTTCACCATTCTAGCGGCTAGTGCATAGGCTTCATTGAGGAGCTCTTCAGGGGCATACACCGCTTTGACGAAACGTTCTTTAAGTAGTGTTTCTGCACTCAATATTTCAGCGGTATAACACCACTCTAGGGCTGTTTGAATTCCGACTAGGCGGGGTAAGAACCAGCTAGAACAAGCTTCTGGTGTAATCCCTATTTTGTTAAAGACGAAACCCACTCTAGCTTTTTCAGACGCAAGACGGATATCCATTGCGCAGGCCATAGTGGCCCCAATACCCACTGCAGCACCGTTGATAGCACCGATAATAGGCTTCTTGCAGTCGTACATTGCCAACACCACACGCCCACCAGAATCGCGTACGCCATGTTCAATTTCCGCTTCGTGAGAGCGCTCACGCATATCTTGTAATGTGGGATTTAACGACTCGTTTAAACCAAAAACATTTCCTGCACTATTTAAATCCATACCTGCACAAAAAGCTTTACCGGCTCCTGTTACCACGATCGCCCCCACGGCGTCATCGTCACTGGCGCGGTTAAATGCATCGATGAGTTCGTGACTCATTTCTGTGGTGAAAGCATTCAGATGATCTGGACGCGACAAGGTCAGCGTTAGTATAGAATCTGCGGTAGTGTAATCGATTGTTTTATAGGTCATGGTGCGGTATTCCCTTGTTTAACGGTCACTAAGTACCTACAGTATATCTATCAAATGGAACAAATTTAAGGTGTATCTGTAGGCATTGGATATATGCAGATAGGGCTCAACTTTTTTTTCAATATAGCCCCGCTAGGGTATGCGTTGAAAAGCATTGCTGATCTATAATTGCCGACTTAAGAAAATTTACAGAGTAGATGTCACGATGTTAAAAAAGTTGTTTAAACGCCATGATGGTGTAAAGCACCAGGAATTCTATAACCGTGCGGGCGTGACAAAAGAGCAGTTTGATGCTCATTGGATGCCTTTTTCCGGTAATCGTGAGTTTAAAAAGAATCCGCGAATGATTGTTTCTGCTGAGGGTAGTTACATCACCGCTGCCGATGGACGAAAAGTATTCGATGGTTTGTCTGGCCTCTGGACCACAGGATTGGGCCATTGCCGTCCGGAAATTAGTAAAGCTATTGCCGAGCAGACATCCACCCTTGATTTTTTTAGTGGCTTTCAATACGGACACCCAAAGTCCTTTGAGTTGGCCGAGCGTATTACCCAATTTATGCCGAAAGGCCTCAATCGAGTTTTCTATACTGGGTCAGGCTCTGAGAGTGCAGATACCTCTCTTAAGATGGCTAGGGCGTACTGGCGCAAGAAAGGAATGGCGTCTAAAACACGCTTGATTGGCCGAGCTAAAGGCTATCATGGGGTAAATTTCGGTGGTATTAGTGTCGGAGGGATTGTTGGCAATCGTGCTACCTTTGGACAAACCCTCGAGTCTGATCATCTAGCTCATACCATGCTTCCAGAGAACGTATTTAGTAAAGGTATGCCTGAAAAGGGCGCTCATCTGGCCGATGAGCTACTAGCGATGATCGCTCTGCATGATGCCAGCAATATTGCAGCGGTTATTGTTGAGCCAATGGCCGGCTCTGCTGGAGTAATACCGCCACCGGTGGGTTACTTAAAAAGACTCAGAGAGATCTGTGATCAGAATCAAATATTATTAATTTTCGATGAGGTTATTACTGCCTTTGGTCGAGTGGGCTCTGCTACAGGTGCTGAAGAGTACGGGGTCGTACCAGACATGATCAACATAGCGAAACAGATTACCAATGGCTCAGTGCCAATGGGAGCCGTCATTGCTAAACAAGAAATTCATGACACGTTCATGGATGGTGGCGGTGCTGACTATATGATTGAATTCCCTCATGGATATACTTATTCAGGACATCCATTGGCCTGTGCAGCGGGTTTGGCGACTTTAGATCTACTTGAGAAAGAGCATAGCTTTGAGCAGGTGGCTACTATGGCGCCAATATTGGAGAAGGCAATACACAGTTTACGCGGTACTAAGCATGTCGTTGATATTCGCAATTATGGTGCAGCGGCAGGCATTACTTTAGCATCACTTCCCGGTGAGCCAGCCAGACGTCCTTTTGAAGCGGCGATGAAGTGTTGGGAGAAAGGGTTTTATGTGCGCTATGGTGCTGACACTCTTCAGTTGGGCTTACCCTTCGCTACTACATCAACTGAAATAGATTCGGTGGTCAATGCGATGGGAGAGGCTATTAGCGAGATCGATTAAGGATCTCGCTCCGCTCTTACCGAGTCTCGCTTATATATTTACTTAGATTCCTCCGGCTCTAAGGAGTCTGCAGATTCCTCAGATTCCTCAAGCAAACTAGAATCCCACTGGTAAATTCTCTTTATAAAGCAACGATCAACGCCCGAAAAACCATCGGTAACAATAATTTCGTCACCACGTGTTAAGCAGGAAGAGCCTCGCGTTCGGGTAGCAATATTCATCATGGCGTTGGAGACATCACAGACACCTGATAGATCGAGTTTGTACTCATCCCTGACGCCCTTAGTTAAAATAACCGAATGTCGCTGACCTTCCACCTCGCGCCAACCGTTGATTGAGCTAGCAAAACAAATTTGTTTAACTTGTTCTCCCTGCCTTACATCGACAAGTTCAGGTTCAGAGTCTGTTACCACCGTTGATGCGCAGGAGGCAATCAAGAGTAGGATTGAAAGGGGTATTAGCTTGCTAATCATTTTGATCTCCGCTGATCATATAAAAATTTCAACGTTAGTTAAGCATATATTTTATTTAAACAGTGAGACTCAGCTCACGTTTTTCAGAGTAATTATTTTTTGCCTGTTAGATGGCCAAGAGGCAGTTCAGTTTTATAGCATACAGGCTTGAGAGAAAAACTACTTTTGACATGACTAATACCCTCGAACTGAGTTAATCGTTGATCAAGAAATTCTTGATAGCTCTGCAGGTCAGGGCTGATAACCCTAATTAGATAGTCAAACTCACCTGTCATTAGGTAGCATTCCATAACCTCTGGCCACGACGCCACCTGTTTAGCAAAGTCATCCAGTTCTTTCTTAACTTGATGGTCAAGGGTTACCTGCACAAATACAGTCACCGGTAGACCGACCTTTATGGGATCGAGAAGACTGACACGCTTGCTGATGTAGCCTTTTTCTTCGAGACTTTTTACTCTTCGCGAACAGGGGGATGGAGACAAAAACACCATTTCGGCAAGCTCAATATTGGGTATTGCTGCATTGCTTTGCAGAATAGATAAAATTTTCCAGTCGGTTGAGTCTAATGTTTCATTGGCCATTATTTATACCTTCCCTTATCAAGTAGCAACGGCAAATTTCGCGTTAGATATGATTTAAACCGAAAACTTCACAGATTGCTAATCCTTGTCAGTTTTAAACACCGGGATCATTATTACTTAGCATCTAAGCAATTAGTCGCTAATCAATGACATATTTCAGCAATAAATAGTGCATTAGGGCAAAACTCAGTGCCCATTTTGGTAGGATTTTCTGTCTTTCAGCATGCTACTTTAAACACCATAGAAAATAATAAATAGGGCACTCAGAGGGTATTTTTATGACGGCTAAATCTAAACAAACAGGCGTTTTAAGATTCACCGAAACCACAGACTTAACGATCCCCACTCTGAGAATTTTGGATGCTGAGGGTAAGCTTCGTAAGAACGCTCATGAACCTGTCATTGATAAGGCCACAGCGCTCAAAATTTACGAAAATATGGCCTATATCCGGGTCCTTGACGAGCGTATGCTAGCTGCTCAGCGACAAGGAAGACTCAGCTTTTATCTTACTTGTACTGGCGAGGAAGCCTCTGTCGTCGGTTCAATTGCTGGCTTCAAAAGCCATGACATGGTGATGAGTCAATATCGAGAACAGGCGGCATTGCGCTATCGTGGTTTTAGTTCTGAGCAGTTTATGAATCAACTGTTAAGTAACGACCTTGATTTTGGCAAGGGTCGCCAAATGCCCATTCACTATGGGAGCCATGAGCTTAACTATATGACTATAAGCTCTCCATTGGCGACCCAAATTCCACAGGCAGCCGGTTACGCCTATGGTCAAAAGTTGGCAGGTAAGGATGCCTGTACGATCTGCTATTTTGGTGATGGGGCTGCTTCTGAAGGAGACTTTCATGCTGGGCTCAATATGGCAGCTGTCTCTAATTGTCCGGTAGTGTTTGTAGTGCGAAACAATGGATACGCCATCTCAACACCTACCTCAGAGCAATTTGCTGGCGATGGCATTGCACCGAGAGGCATAGGCTATGGGATTAGTAGTATCAGAGTCGATGGCAATGATATTTTGGCAGTTTATGCCGCATCAGTTGAGGCTCGCAAGTTAGCATTGCAGACCAATGCACCGGTCATTATAGAGACCATGAGTTACCGACTTGGCGCCCATTCCACCTCGGATGATCCCAGCAGTTATCGAAATGCTGATGAGGAAGAAATTTGGCGTCAGAAAGATCCTATTCTGCGAATGAAAAAATGGCTATTGGATAAAGGCTGGTGGAGTGACCAACAAGATCATCAATTAAAGACCCAGTATAAAAAAGAAATTCTTGATGCTCTTAAGAGCCAAGAGAAGCGCCCCTCGCCACCGTTAAGTGACTTGATCACTGATGTTTATAAAACACCGCCACTGCATCTACGTCAGCAATATACAGAGTTGTTAAATCATATTGCTAAGTATCCAGATCACTACTTACCAAACCCTAACAATAGTGGTCATCAATCTGCTTTAACGCAGGTTAACTAGGTTTTTAACCATGCCCCAAATTAATCTTCTTCAAGCGGTAAACAGTGCGCTTGATACAGCTATGGCACATGATCCGCGAGTAATCTGTCTAGGGCAGGATATTGGCCAGTTTGGTGGGGTCTTTCGCGCGACCAGCAAGCTTCAAGAGAAGTATGGAAAACAGCGGTGCTTTAATACGCCAATTACCGAGCAGGGGATCGTTGGTTTCTCTATTGGGCTGGCTGCCCAGGGTTCTATTGCCGTTGCTGAAATACAGTTTGCAGATTACATTTTTCCTGCCTTCGATCAAATCGTTAATGAGGCCGCGAAGTTTCGTTACCGCAGCGGGGACCAGTTTAACTGTGGTGGTCTGACCATTCGCACGCCCTACGGTGGCGGTATCGCCGGCGGACTTTACCATTCGCAGTCACCAGAGGCCTATTTTTGCCATACTCCAGGACTAAAGGTGGTTATTCCCAGTACGGCCTATCAAGCTAAAGGACTGCTTCTTTCAGCAATACGAGATCCTGACCCGGTGATATTTTTTGAGCCCAAAGCAATCTATCGTGCTGAAGTTGGCGAAGTACCCGACGATGACTATGAGATACCTCTTGGTGTCGCTGAGGTGGTAACTGAGGGCGCTGACATTACATTAGTAGGATGGGGCGCCCAAATGCATCAACTACATCGTGCGGCAAAGATGGCCCTTCAGGATGGTATTTCTTGCGAGGTGATTGATCTGCGGACTCTATTACCATGGGATCTTGAGACTGTAGCCGCATCCGTCAATAAGACGGGTCGACTCATTATTAGTCACGAAGCACCGCGCACCGGCGGCTTTGCAGGAGAGATTTCCGCCGCTGTTCAAGAGCAGTGCTTTTTATCGCTAGAGTCGCCAATTATGCGCGTAGCAGGAATGGATACGCCTTTTCCACTGGTGTTTGAAAAAGAGTATTTACCCGATTATCTAAAGGTCTATGAAGCCATCAAGCAAAGTGTCAACTTTTAGTCATTATGGCTACTGTGACAAAGGGGAATGAGTGATGAAAAGAGAATTTATTTTACCAGATATCGGAGAGGGCATCGTTGAATGTGAAGTCCTTGAGTGGAAAGTCAAAGAAGGGGACATGATCAGTGAAGATCAAGTGATCGCGGATGTTAGTACCGACAAAGCCGTCGTTGAAATACCCTCCATGTATTCGGGTCGGATAACCAAGCTTTACTATGCCGATGGCGATATTGCTAAGGTGCACTCGCCTTTATTTGCCATTGATACCGATGAGGAAGTTCTTGATAGCAGTGAGTCAGTGCCAGAAAATCCCGAGGTCAATGAGACTGCCGAATTGAAATTAGAGCTGGTAAGACAGCCATCTCAGGATACTAGAGAAAATCAAAGTAGCAAAGTGTTGACCACACCAGCAGTACGAAAGTTAGCGCGTGAATACGAGCTCGATTTGTCGATGATTTCAGGTACCGGCAAAAATGGGCGTGTTCTCAAAGAGGATGTTCACTTATATCTGAAGACCCTGGAGCAAGCGTCGGCCCAACAAATAACTGCACCCAATAAAGATCGCACTGAAGCTATTGTTGGCGTTCGGAAAATTATGGCTAAGCATATGTCTGAGTCAGTTTCCACGATCCCTCATTTTACCTTTGTGGATGAAATCGATGTTACTGAGCTAATACAGCTAAGAGCGACACTAAAAAGTACCTATGCCGATCAGGTGAAGATTACTTTAATGCCCCTGTTGATCAAATCATTATCATTATCCCTCAGCCAGTTCCCTATTATGAATAGCCGCGTTGACAATGAGTTTACTGAACTTACCTATCTGTGTAGTCACAATATTGGCATGGCTGTAGATGGAAAAAATGGGCTGCTGGTGCCTAATGTTAAGGATGTTCAAAAGCGCTCTATATTAGAGATAGCCGCTGAGGTGTCGAGACTAACCGACGCTGCCCGTTCGGGAATTATTAATATTGCGGAGCTTAGAGGCGGCACTATTACTATTTCCAACATAGGTGCGATTGGCGGCATTTCCGCTTCACCCATTATCAATAGTCCGGAGGTTGCTATAGTCGCCTTAGGTAAAATTCAGGATTTGCCGCGTTTTAATAGTGACAACCAAATTATATCGCGCAAGATCATGTCAGTTAGCTGGTCAGGAGATCATCGGGTTATTGATGGTGCTACCATCGCGCGGTTCAATAATTGTTGGAAGGCCTATCTGGAAAACCCCAACACCATGTTGGCAACTATGGTTTAACCAGGGTTCTAATGATTAAAAGCAGAGTAGTTTTCCACGTCATTGAGGATAATCACACCATCTTTCATAACAAACACTGGGTTCTCTAGGGCGCTTATATCTTCTAGCGGGTTTCCAGAAACAGCAATAATATCTGCCAATTTGTCAGTCTCAATACTGCCGAGCCTATCATCCCATTGTAGCAATTCCGCCCCGACAATAGTGCCGGCTTTGATCGCATCCATAGGGCTTAAACCCGCTTCAATCAAGGTAGCAAATTCTCGAGCACATACATGTGATGGTATTGCCGAGCCACATAGGTCTGAACCCACTGCAATCTTTACTCCAGCTTTGTAGGCCTTGCCAATCATCTGCAGCCATTCATCTCTAAATGAGGTGTAAAAATTATCGTTTTTACTTTGCGCGAGCAGCTTGCCACTGTTAGCGTAATAATCTCCAATATAAATAGTCGGTACATAATAGGTCTGGTGTTTAACCATCAGTGCTATAGATTCTTCGTTAAGATAACTGCCATGCTCTATAGATCGTGCCCCGGCAATAATGGCTTGGTTAATACCGTCTGTTGCATGAGCATGGGCGGCCACCGGCACATTGTGGCGTGAAGCCTCTTCCATGGCCGCTGATAATTCTTCGGGGCTAAAGGAAACATTTTTCGGATCATCACCGACAGACATAAATGCGCCAGTAACCATGATTTTTATCCAATCTGAGCCGTACTTAATTTCTTTCCGAATCGCTTTTCGAATTTCATCAGGCCCATCGGCGATTAAGCCATCAGCGATAACATTTTGTTCCGGAGAAAAATAGTTAACATCGCCACCACCACCGGTAATTGAAATATAGTGCGCAGCTCCGGTAAGGCGAGGTCCAAGGAATACGCCACTGTCAATTACCTTGCGAATATCTTGATTAGCATAATAAACATCGCCATCACCCATCACTCTGATGGTTGTCCATCCGGCGCTAAGTAGGCTTTGCAGGTTCTTTAGACCTAATAGTGCTTTGTAGGCCGAGGATGCCTGTAAATGCGCATTTTGGTAGTCGCTTTTGTACAACAGGGGGTGCTCGTGGGCATTAATCATTCCTGGCATCAAGGTTGTGCCTGGGAGGTCAATTTTAATCGCGTCTTTTGGGATATGGTCAATATTTATGATGGCCGTAATTTGATTTCCGGTAACTATCACCGCTTTGTCTTGCAAAACATTATTCGCTTTGCCGTCGATGAGCCTGTCAGCAACAAGGGCATAGGTCTTTGCTTCTGATGTTGAAAGATAACCAACTGTTATCACTAAAAGTATGAACTGTCGGAAGATTAGAGAGTGCATAGTCACGTTTTCCATTGAGTTATGCACCGATTATAAACTCTTTTTTCAGAGTCGGCTAAACCGATAATTCCAATGGCTTTTAGAGATCGCAAGACACGCTCTTAAGTCTGCTTTTGTGGACATTGTTAGCAGTCCATGAGGTATACTTTAGGCTGGTTAAAAGTAAGAAAAATCTGGGAAATTACCTATGGCAATTAAACTACCGACGCTTATTGCGACATCTGTAGTTCGAGGCAGCCAGCAGGGCGAAAGCCATGGTGGTGTTTACACCATTGATTTTGAGAAACAAAAGCTTGAGCAGCATGTTGATTGGAATACCAGTGAAATTGATTTCGCGGGTCGAGGTGCGGATCGAGGTTTGCGTGGCATTAATGTTGATAAAAACGATATCTGGATCGCCGCCTCAGACGAACTTTTTTGTTATGATAAAGAGTTTGCTGTTCAAACCTCATGGCGCAACCGCTATCTCAATCACTGCCATGAAATATGCCGTGTCGATCGAATCTTGTTTTTAACATCCACTGGGCATGATGCTCTTCTGGCTTTTGACTTGGACAAAAAGGCATTTGTGTGGGGCTTTCATGTGCAAAAGCAGTTAGGCCAATGGGGTGGTTTCGCCTTCGACCCTGAGACTCCAAATGGTCCTAGAGCCTTTAATGATTTGCATATTAACATGGTGCATGTTGACTCTACCGGAATCTATCTCAGTGGTTTGAAGACCGAAGCTCTGTTACATATTGATGATCAGAACAAGGTTACTGAGGTGTGCAGTTTACCCTCAGGAACGCACAACGCACGTCCGTTTAACGGCGGCATTATTTTCAACGACACCGCGAGTGATTGTTTGCGCGTTGTTCCGCGTGAAGGCGCAGGACAGGCCTTTAAAATTCGCGGCTATGATCCGGCTGACATTCAGTTTGCCGGTATTGATGACTCCAAAATTGCCCGTCAAGCGTTTGGACGTGGTCTTTGTGTGATTGATGACCGCTTTATTGCGGGTGGCTCATCACCGTCAACGGTGACCTTATACGATTTACAAAGTAAGCAAATGGTGGCGTCGGTAAATGTGACTATGGACATACGTAATGCTATTCATGGGCTGGCTGTTTGGCCCTATTAAGCAGGTTATCAGTTGCCCAATAAAAAAGGCTGGTTTTAACCAGCCTTTTTTGTTTTAACTATATTCTAACCGCCACCAAATTTCCTAATAAAGCGAATGCCATATTCCCTAGGTCGGTTGGTATACAGTGTTTGAACGTGCATTCTGCCTTCGTCCACATTTTGCTGTGTATAACCGCCCTGATTTGTTTGAGCGTATATTGCTCTCTCATCTGTAATGTTATTAAGAAATAGCGATATTTCCCAGACATCCCCTTGCACGCCAACACTGAAATCACCTATATCGTAAGCGGGGTTAGTCCATGAAGGATTTGGGTTTGTTGATCCATCCTCATACATGCGCGGAGTCATCTGTAGAGATGATAAGCGTTCACCACTATATGACCACTGTAGTCGAGCATATGCGTTTGCATTCAACGACGGGACAGTCCAGTTGTAGGTAGCCCATATACCACCGGTAAACTCTGGTGTTAATGGGAGTCGCGTGCCTGAATCAACGTAGAGATCGCCCAATTCTAAGACAGTGTCAGTTTCAGCCTCCAACCACTCCATATTCATGCCTAGAGAGATATTATCAGTAGGATTCCAATCAAACTCTGCGTTGACACCATTGATGTGTGCATCACCGGCATTAAAGACACCCACTTGATAAGGTTGTCCGCAAATACCTGGAATCTTGTCGACAGAATCATCATCACAAGGGCCAAAGGAGGGGTCAATCAATTCATACTGGTAATCGTCCCATTGCATGGCAAAAGCGGTTAAAGACAAGGTTGCGGTGTCTTCAGCAAAAGAGCCCTTATAACCTGCCTCATAGTTAATCATTTTGTCCGCTTCATACTGCTGCGGGAAAGCAGCATCGCCACGTTGGCGGTTGGTGCCGCCAGGTCGATATCCAACGGTCCAAAGTGCGTAAATCATGCTGTCATCATCTAGGTTATAAGATACCGAGACTTTGGGAACAAATTCTTTTGTGGCACCAATCATTCTGGTAATGCCGTTTGCAAAATTTGGATCCGCATCCAGATTTCCAGTTGGATGCTCTTCATAGTAATCGACAACATCTTCTCTATCGAAATACCTAGCGCCAACGGTTATGTCTGTTGCGTCATTAAGATGCCAGGTTAACTCGCCAAAAATTGCTGATTGTTCAGCATTGGAAATACTCTTAGAGTACCAAGTTTCTGTTGCATCAGGATAAGACTCTCCGTTTGCCCATTCATAATAAGCTAATGCGATTGAGTCTTGGTATAGACTTCCTGCAACCCCAGGAGTAGTTTGTCGGCCATTTTCATTAGCGGTCACGTAGCCAAAGTTCTCTACCCATCCGTAGGAACTATCCTCGTAAAAGGCGCCGACTAACCAATCATAAGTCTCACCTTGATTAGATAGTCGAACTTCCTGACTAAACCGATCTGCGGTCTCCACTTCATAAAATGCGGCTAAGTAGTCACCTTCAACGGTGGGGGCATGGCAATAGTTACCCGCCGTCAACATGAATCCTTGACCACCACTGGTTGCTAAGTAGTAGGGTGCATAATAGGCCGCATCTCCTGCGTACTCTATGCAGTAATAAGCTGAGTAGGATTTATGGTAGTTAGTAATATCTTGATTAAACGACAGATCTTGATCGTAATATGAGGTCGCAGAAACCAGCTGTGCAAAACCAAGATCAGCCTCAATTACTAAAGAACTCATGTTGTAGTCAGTTTTATAAAATTCTTCGTTATATCGAATATCTTGCAGATCGCCCACATTAGGATCAAAACCGCTATAGGAACCGGAATCTGTTTTTTGTTGAATATGAGTCAAATCAGCAGACCACTGGTCGTTAATTTCCCAGCGAAGCGCTGCGCGCCAACCGGTCACTTTATGATCATTGATATCGTCTTCTACAACATCGGCATTATCAAGTGTCCCCCACCCGGAAGGTGAGCGGCCATATAATGCATCAGCCTTTAGATCATTGGTGATGGTTTTGCCATAAACGTTGTCTATAAAGCCTCCGTCTTTGGCATTAAATACAACGAATCGCGCTGCCAGCTTATCTTCAATCAGAGGCACGTTGACAACAATAGAACCATCATGACTGCCTGCACTTTCTGCTCCGGCGCGAACGCCGATATCCAGTATTACCTCAGACACATTCATTTCTGGTTTGTTGGTGATAATTTTTAGTGTGCCAGCTTGAGAGTCCGCACCATAAAGAGTTCCTTGGGGGCCAGCTAAGGCTTCGATTCGTGCAATATCTACCATTCTCACTGAGGGCTGTTGCCCCGAGGTAGTGATCGCTAATTCATCAAGGTATACAGAGGAAGTGGATTGACCGACGTAACCTGAACTCGTCGTAGCACCCCGAAACACTACTGTGGAGGAGCCAGCGCCATAATCTACTACAGTGACAGCCGGCATAAACCGTACATAGTCAGCCATGCCACGAGCGCCCATTTCTTTCAAGTCATCACCTGACAAGGCTTGGATGCTCGAAGGAATTTCAAGTGCTGATTCTGACCGTTTTCGTGCGGTAACTAAGACTTCTTCGATAGCTCGCGATGAAACTTCATCATCCTGAGCATATGCCAAAGGTGTCAGTCCTAATGCAGCTGTTATAGCTGCTGCCAACGGCGCCATCTTAATGCGTGAGTGTGGTTTGATCATGAATCATTACTCCCCAGAGCTAGCCAAAGTTCTAAAATTTTTAATGTTATACACTGAATGTAAAACATTTTTCCAATCATTGCCACAAAACAACTCAATCTCCTTACTTTTTTATTAACTCCCTCGGCCCCGAGCCTATGACAAATTTTTGCTATATCCAACACCCCAAAAGAGGTAGCTTCCCATTTTTTTGCATCTAATTGGCAAAAAGCATTTAGTGTGCCTAAGTGTTTATTGGGTCATATTAATGATTGATATGGGTTGTTGGTCAGCGGGTAACTTTTGCAGTAGAGGCTCCAAAATTTCAATTAACTCATCAATATAAGGTTCATAGTTTTTCCATAAATTTACTGAACTTGCGTAGATAGGCTTGCGAACCTGCTCTGAACTGGCGGTTTTGACCGCTCGATCTGTCTCATGAAAGCGCAGGCATGCCTCTTCAAAAGGCAGCTCACAATAATCTAATATCCGCTTCACCTGAGTATCAAGGTCAGCCACCACATCTTCATAGTTCACATCTAATACCTTTCCTGGTATCACCGCATGCCAGTGGTCCATTAAACGTTGGTACTCTATGTAGTATTCTCCTAATTCGCAGAGGTCATAGCTAAAGGGCTGGCCACTGGCGAACAATTGTTTATAACTACCAAAACTGCTGTCTAAAGGATGGCGACGAGCATTGATAATTTTTGCGTTGGGCAAAATAATTTGAAGTAGGCCGCAATAGATAAAGTTATTCGGGTTTTTATCAATAAAGTGTACGGTGCCGCTGCGATATTTGTCGGTTCTTTGCAGATACTGGCCACCAATGTCGTGCCATGACTGTACCTTTTTTTCGCGCATGTTCTCAGGAAAGTGCGTACCGCGAGGACTCTTTCTTTTTAAATCTTGTACCATTTGAGCAAGATCACTCAATTCGTGCGTGCCTTCCACTTGGCTATGGCTAGCCAAAATTTGCTCAATTAGGGTTGAACCCGATCGCGGAAGTCCCACCACTAATATCGGAGAGCTATCAAGATTACCCAGCCCTTTATGTTCTTGAAAAAAATCAGCGTTAAACACATCGATAATTTGATTAATGAGCACTTCATGTCCCACCGGATCGTATTTTTCTAATTGTCGACGGGTCTGATTGCAGCGCTCAAAATAATGAAAGGCCCGCTCATAGTCTTTGCGACCCTCATACTCAAGACCCAGTGCGTTACAAAGCTGCACAACAGAGAGATCTTCAAGTGACTTATCTTCAAGTAACTGCTCCATTGTGTCGACTTCGGAGGCCTCAAAACGAAACGTCTTTAGATTAGCTAGGCTCCAATAGGACTCGGTATTGCTGGGGTTTACTTTAATGTTCTGCCTATGGGCTGCAACCGCTTCATCTTGCCGACCCACGGTCTTTAGCTGGTGAGCCAAACCTGAGAAAGCGGATTGATGAGCCGGAGACAAGTCTATGGCTCGACGGTAGGTTTCTATGGCTAATTCAGTAAAATTAGATTGCGCCTGAGTATTGCCCAATGCAACCAGTGATTCTGCAATATCTGGGTTCAGTTCAACGAGTCGTTCGGCACTTTTTAGTGCATCAGGATATTTGCCGAGTTCTACTTGCATTTTCGACAGATCCAGCCAGGCTCGAGAAAAGTTAGGAGACTTTTCCACCGACCGAAGCAATAACATTTCTGCATCACTATAATTATTGTGCGCCGCGGCAACACCAGCTAGCAAAAGCATTGCCTCTGAGTGGTTCGGGTTCTTTCTTAATACTGTACGATAAATTTCTTCTGCCTTTTTAGGTTCACCATCCTGCTTAAATTGCTGTGCTTGCTTAAGCTCTTCAGTGAATGCAAAATCTTGCCGCTGAGGTGATGCGCCGGCAACGAGTGAATTGATTAATTCATTGGCGCGCTGAATCTTTGCAGTGACATGGGTTCTGTTTGGCTGTGCCTGTTGCACATATTGATAAGCTTCAATAGATTTCTCAAATTGACCCTCAAGCAACAACAGGTCGCCATGCATCTCATGGGCATTGGCAAAATCCGGAAATTTATGCAACGCAGCATTGATATGCCCTCGAGCATCCTCAAAGCGCTTCAGGGTTATCAAAGACTGACCCGCCAAACAAAAAATATTAGCGTCGTTGGGAAATGCGTCGATTCCGCGCATGCATGCGTCCAAGGCGCGTTCAGGAGTTCCGGCTTTTAGGTGTCCAAATGCCTCATCAAACAAGGCTTTTTGTGGGTTAGATGACAAAGTGAATTCCCATTAGCTATTTTCAGTATGCCAAAATATTAACTCACCGCATGCTTAGAAAGCTACCATCGGATACTAAATGATTTTTTGAGAGCTTTGAATTAGTTCAAGCAATTCCTAACCTATAGGCAAAATAGGGAGCAAAAAAATCCATGGTAGACTCTGTTTAAACAACATAACTTTAATACTCCAATGAAACTAGTCGTCAAACAATGTGTCTGCCTGTTTATGTTTTCTTTGTTAAGCGAGGCTGTTTTAGCTAAAGAAAAGGTATTAGTCGTTGGCGCAGGAATAGTAGGCGCCTCGATTGGCTATCATCTCTCTTTGGAAGAGGTTGAAGTCACTATTATTGACATGCAATCACCAGCTTCTCATGCATCATTGGCCACCTTTGCATGGATCAATGCGTCTTGGGCAAAACAACCGCAGGCTTATCATGCTCTAAATCAACAAAGTGTCGGCTATTGGCACGAATTGTCAAAGCAGATTGGTATCCCTGTTAAGTGGGGCGGTTCTCTTGAGTGGTTTGAAAGTTCTGACCGTCAGGAAAAACTTGGCCTACAGGTTGCAGAGCAAATAGATTGGGGCGAGGCCGCCGAAATACTGCCTGTAGTCAGCGCTAAAATGTTGGAGCCTAATGTTACATTTATGGGTGCGGATAACGTAGCGTACTCTGCTAACGATGGGGCAGTTGATCCCTCACAGGCTACAAAAAAGCTTCTCTCCGCCGCACAAACTAATGGTGCAAAAGTAATCTATCCATGTAAGTTAAACGGTATCGCCAAAACCTTGAAAGGTGAAATCGCTGACACAACCTGCGGCCCTATGCCTTTTGATCAAATTGTACTTGCTGTGGGTGCGGCCTCTAAGACCATCGCTAACATCGCCAAACTGAATATCCCCCAGCGTTCAACGCCTGGCATTATTGTGGTGACAGAGCCCACTGAGCCTTTGTTGAATAGAATTATAGTCGCTCCTGGTGTACATATTCATCAGCGTTTTGATGGGCGTATTGTAGTTGGTGAACAGGCCGGCGCACCAAAGACATCCGCTCATAATTTGAGGTTAAAGGGCAGACCTAATCGATATCCAAGCCAAGTCCTAGCTCAGGATCATGCTCAAAGAGTATTAGATTTGGCGGTGAAATATGTCCCACGATTAACAAATGTTAAGGCAGATGAGATTTTGATTGGCTGGCGACCTCTGCCACTAGACGGTCATCCAGTGTTGGGCTATTCCAGTGAAGAACCCAGCGTCTATATTGCTGTTAGTCACAGCGGCATAACACTAGCCCCGATTATTGGCCGCTTGGTGGCAAAGGAGTTGATTGAGAAGCGACCGCTTGAGGTTTTAAATGCTTATCGACCGAACAGAGAATTTATAACAGTAGTGAGGTATTAAAATAATCTTATGAAAAAAAGCGCCTTCTTTGATTTCTTTAATGACACGGATGCCGCCCAGTTTGAGCAGATTTTACAAATAGGCGTTGAAGATCAAGATTATATTAATTGGAATGGGTTCTTGTTACCCAAAGATTACGGTAATGCTGAGCAAGAGTATTGGGCAATCCGTAAAAGTTGCGCCTTGTTTGATGTCTCCCCGATCCGAAAGATTAGAATTACTGGATCAGCTGCAGGACGATTATTAGATTATGTACTGACAAGACCTGTCAGTAATACCCAGAGTATGCGAGGTATTTATGTTGCTTATTGTCATGAAGACGGCAGCATGAAAGATGATTCTATTCTCTACAAGTTTGCTCATGATGACTATCTATTGATGCCTTCTGATATAGACCATTCAGCGTATCTTGATTCTTTCCGAGAACACTTAGATATTAGTCCTAAAGACCTAAGTATTACCGACTGTACTGACCATTGGCATGGTGTCGCTGTTCAAGGTCCGCAGTCAGCATCGATACTGGCATCAATGGGGTTTAATCAGGTAAATGAACTAAAGCCTTTTGAGGTTCGACAATATGCCATTTTAGGCGCTAATGTGGTCGTTGCTCGAATGGGCTTCACCGCCGACCTGGGTTATGAGGTTTGGTTTCAGTCTGACTTTACGCCGACATTTCAAACGTTAATTCAAGGCGCCAGAGACGCTAAAAAGCTAGCGATTCCAGCTTATGGGTTAACTGCACTAGAAGCATGTCGTTTGGAGGGCGCTTTTATTGTTGCTGGCTGGGATTTTTCCACGGAAGCTGATCCCGACCCTGACTTTGTGCGATCACCCTTTGAGGTTGGTTTGGGATGGTTAGTTAATCTAAAAGGAAAAGACTTCGTTGGTCGTGATGCTCTCATTGATCAGAATGCCGGCGGGCAAAGATTCGTGCTGCGACAGTTTGAAATTAGCCAGCGTTGTGATGTCGAAGACGGTCTTGCCGTTTATGCGATGGTCAATGGTGGTCAACAGGAAGTTGGCTCCGTCAACTGCTCAGCGTGGTCGTGGGGGCTAGGTAGCCTTATTGGTAATCTGTCTCTTTATCAGCAGCACTCAGATTGTGCAGAGGCATGGATTCTTCTTAAGGGGGAGCGTTTTGATATGACGCTTAGCCGTGGACCATTTTTCAAGGATCCTCGACGGACCCAGACTCCAGTCTCTTTACTAGGTTAGCGACGCTTCCCCGAGCCCATTCACGCCCTGTCTTGAGAGCTCATTAACCAGAGACTGTATATCAATAGCCTGAACGGTAGTCTTGGTTTTCAGAGCAAGAGCAGCAGCGGTACCGGTTGCCTGACCCATGGTCATGCATTGCGGCATTCCGCGGACCGAGGCAAACGCAGTAGGGTCTGCGCAGACAATACGTCCGGCAAACATAAGGTTTGTTACATTGGCTGGAATTAATGATCGAAATGGAATGGTGTAATAGCTTCCCTCATCTACGATAGCCTCATGAGTCATGCTTGAGTCTGAGCGCATAACGTCATCAATTGGATTGTCACAACAAACAATACCATCGAAAAACTTTGTGCCCTTGGCAAGATCTTCGCCAGTAATTTTATACACGGCCTCCAGTTTTCGTGTTTCACGCACGCCCACTGTGGGCGACAGTAGGGTCATGTAAGCATTGGTAAAACCGGGAATATCCGAGCGCAAAAACTGTGCTAATTGGTGGCAGCGCCGCCGACCTTCCTGAGTTGCCTGACCAACTGCGACCGGGTTGGTGCCATCAACACCGCGAACATGAACCGAGTTGCAAAAAACACTACCACGATGAAATCCTTTCATTAAATAGAGCTTAGCAAGATCAGGATGCAGTCTATTCTCGCTGATTCCTTTGGCGGCAAATTCACTAAAGTAGGGGTCTGGCTCCGAAAAGGTTTCCTCCCAGTTAACGCCCACCATGTGAAAAGAGCAGGTTACCCCCATAGTGTTTCCCTTAAGGTCGCCAACACTATAAGGCACGCCAGCCTTGGCAGAGAGGTCGCCATCTCCAGAACAATCAATGACGATTGATGCTGCCACCGTGAACGAACCATTGCGGTCAAAACAGCAGACCTTCTTGATGAGCGAGCCCTCCATCGTAGGCTCAATAGCCGATGCGTTGAGACGAACATTGACGCCGGCATCTTCGAGCATTTCGAACATGGTCAATGTGGCAATGTCATGATCATAGATAATTTCGGGGCCAAAATTAGCTAAGGTACAGGGACGTTTTTCAGCCGCCGGAGGATTCATCTTTTCCAGCCGCTCGGTAAGTTCGCCCATTAGGCCACCAATAATTTTGTCAGCGGGGTAAGCGGCTCCCCAGGGCATCCCAGGGCAAAATGCCATCACGCCGCCGACTTTGCTGGTGGCTTCTAAAAGAATCACCTTTAGACCTTGCCGACCTGCGGCTACCGCCGCACCAAAGCCCGCTGTGCCGCCGCCGACTACTAAAACATCTGCTTGTTCTTGACGCTGCACAATAAGTCTCCTTTTGACGATGGTTAATATTTTTGGCTACAAGATCTGTCAATACAATATTTGCCATTCGACAAGTTACAAATTTGAATCCTTTAGCCTTGGAAGTCAATTCCCTATTTAGAAGAGGCGAGTTTGTAGCTTGTTGAACTGGGTCTGCATTCTGCTAGACTCAAAAAAGGACTTTATCTCAACCTATAGGCCACGAATGCAGGTTGCTTTGGTATAGTTATACTCAAATGGTTTTTAACGCATCGAGAGATCGCCAAATCAGAATGAAAAACTACGACGCAATCATCATTGGAGCGGGCCACAATGGTCTTACCAACGCCGCTTTTCTAGCCAAGGCCGGCCTTGATGTTGTTGTTTTAGAAAAGAATGATTATATCGGTGGTGCCACCGCTAGTCTTGAGTTGCATCAGGACTGGAAATATTCAAACTGTTCCTACGTGTGTAGCCTGTTTAGACCTGAAATCTACCAATCCCTTGATCTAGGGCGGCATGGTTTAGAGGTTGTGCCATTGCAGGGCAGTGTAACCTTTAAACAAGATGGTGATTATTTGGGCAGTTATCACCAGCCCACTGTTTGGCGGCGAGAAGTTGCCAGGCATTCCAAACGTGATGCTGATGCAGCGATTAGGTTTGATGCTGACCTGATGAAATGGTGTCGCTTGATTCGTGGATTTTTACTGCGTACACCACCTGATCCTGCGTCTTTCAAAATACGTGATGCTATGGAATTCGCCTACTTGCTGAAGCGTTTTTATAGCCTCAGTGAAAGTCAGATTTACGAGTTCATCCGTTTCTTTACCATGTCGATTGCTGAGTATCTCGAACAGTACTTCGAGAGTGATGTCATTTTGGCGCATTTTTCTGGTGGTAGCATTATAGGGACTGGACTCGGTGTTTATTCTCCAGGAACAGCTTACGTCTTACTGCATCATGCAATGGGTGATGTTGATGGCAATGTAGGTTCTTGGGGGTTTGCTCGTGGTGGCATGGGTTCTGTCTCAGCAGCTATTGGGTCCGCTTTTAAATCTTATGGCGGTAACATCCGCACCAATGCTGAGGTACAAAATATTATTGTTAAGGGTCGCAAAGCAACCGGTGTAATGCTGGCCTCTGGCGAGCAAATCTATGCCAAGGCGGTAGTCTCCAACCTTGATGCGAAGCGTACTTTCCTGAGTCTGATGGATGCCAATGATATTCCAGCGGATTTGGTTAAACGTGCTGAAAACTTTAAGATTAGGGGCTCCTCTGGCAAGGTCAATATTGCCCTTGATGGCATGCCTGAATTTCCGGCACTGCCCAAAGGGTCCCCGTTAACTCTGGGTCATATGCACTTTACCGATACATTGGAGAGACTTGAGCGAGCCTATGATGATTGGAAGGATGATCGATGGTCTCAGGACCCCTATGTCGATATGGTCATTCCAACGCAGTATGACCCAACCATGGCACCTCCGGGTAAGCACATGATGTCGGTATTTGTGCAGTATTGCCCGGTTGAAGCAGACGGGGGATGGACCGACGCTAAACGTGACGCCTTCGGCGCTGCAGTGATCGACCAAATAGCCGATTACAGCCCTAATTTTAAAGATCTCATATTGCATGCCGAAATACGCACACCGCGTGAGCTTGAAGCCGAGGTGGGGTTGACGGAGGGTAATATATTCCAAGGCGAGTTAACCCTGGACCAGCTGATGTTTAATCGTCCATTTCCAGGTTATGCTCAGTATAGGGGCCCGGTAAAAAACATGTATATGTGCAGTTCCTCTAATCATCCTGGCGGCGGTGTGATGGGTGCGCCAGGCGCAAATTCAGCGCGGGAAATTCTTCGAGATCTCGGTAAACCTAATACCACTCCGGAGGACTTTGGCGATGACTAAGTCTAACTCAGTGGTGATTATAGGTGGTGGCCACAACGGCTTAATCTGTGCGAGCTATCTTGCCAAAGCGGGCCACTCAGTTGAGGTATTGGAAGCCAGAGACACAGTCGGTGGCGGTGCATCTACAGCGGCTTTTGCCGAGGGCTATAGAACCTCCGGCCTGGCACATGTCCTTTATGGGCTTAATGCCAAAGTCTGTAAAGATCTTAAGTTAAATATCGTTAATCCCTCGTTCACCCAACCCGTTGACACTATTTCACTGCAACGCGATGGCGATCATCTCACCCTAGGTCGGGATGAGGTTTCAGCAAACAGCCTGTCGGTAAAAGACCTTGAGGCCTATCGAAGATTTAAAAAAGAATTTCGAGGCTATGCCAAGGCGCTACAACCGCTGATGATGAATACGCCTCCACGTCTAAAGGACATGGACAAAAAAGATAAATTAACCCTGGCGAAACTAGGCTGGAGCCTGCGCTTTGGTCTTGGTACTAATTCTATGCGTGAGTTTCTTCGTGTGGGCGGTATTAATATTTATGACGTTCTCAATGAGGTATTCGACAGCCCTGCGCTAAAGGGAGCAATCTCCGTGGATGCCGTTTTGGGTCAGCATATGGGCCCGCGTACACCCAATACAGTGTTGACCTACTTGCAGCGGCTATGGGGCGAGACGCAGACAGTGCAGAGTATTCCCATAGGTGGCATGGGCAAGGTCTCAGCGATGTTAGAAACCACCGCGGTCGAGGCTGGTGTGACCATAAGAATCGGAGCTAAAGTCGCTAAGATCTTAGTCGAAAACGGACGCACACAGGGTGTTCTCTTGCAGTCTGGTGAACGGGTCGATGCCGACATCGTTGTATCTAATGCCGATGCTAAAACCACCTTCATCGATTTGGTGGGCGCGCCGCAGTTAGATGCAATGTTCTGTCACCGGGTTAACTCGGTGCGCCAGAATGGTGATGTTGCCAAATTACACTTTGCTCTAAATGAATTGCCTGCTTTCAATGGACTGCCCACTCAGCAGTTAGCACAGCGGCTAATTATTGCCCCCGATATGCGCTATGTGGAGCATGCTTTCAATCATTCTAAATATGGTGAGTTTTCAGAGAACCCGGTATTGGAAATGACTATTCCCAGCGTGAGTGATTCTTCACTAGCACCAGCGGGTCATCATGTAATGTCGGTATCGGCGACTTTTGCGCCCTATCATTTAAAAGAAGACTGGCAGCAGGACAGTCGAGATGCTTTTGTGCAAAGAGTAACGGAGACAATTGAGCAGTATGCACCAGGATTTTCGGCCTCCCTGGTCGCCTTCCAACTGCTCACCCCGGTGGACATTGAAGATCAATATAATATTACTGGTGGTCATTGGCACCATGGTGAATTAAGTATTGATCAATCGTTTATGATGCGCCCAGTGCATGGGGCGGCGCAATATCAAACGCCTATTGATGGACTCTACCTGTGTGGTGCTGCGGCCCATCCTGGCGGCGGCATTACAGGTGTTCCCGGTCACAATGCGGCTCAGCGGATATTGGCGATGGGAGACATGTAATGCCGACTCAAACGGATAGCCACCCAGCGACTGATTTTAGAGAAGTTCTACAACCAAGTCCCTTTCAGACTCGCATTGATGAGCAATGCTTGGTGCAAGAGTGGATGTCCTGGAATGGGTATAAGACCGCCCGAGTGTTCGATACGCTGGCGTCTGAGTACTTTGCCGTTCGCAGTACTTGCAGTGTTATGGATCTAACTCCGATGGAGAAATACCGGATCACCGGTCCCGATGCAATGGCGTTTTTGAATCGCCTGGTTACGCGCGACATTTCTGCGCTCAAGCCTCGGCGAGTCACCTATGTCATTTGGTGTAATGATGAGGGCAAAGTGCTTGATGATGGGACTATTTTTCACCTCAGTGAAGGTGACTATAGGCTCTGTTCTCAGCACCATCAATTGGACTGGTTACTGCTGTCTAGTCTGGGGTTTGACGTTAATATAGAGCAGGAAACACACAATATAGCGGCCTTAGCGGTTCAAGGCCCTACGTCCTGTTCTGTGTTGACCGCGGCAGGTGTTACAGGTGTGGAACGACTTAAACCGTTTGATATCGGTTACAGCACACTCAACGGAATCGATGTAATGGTCTCCCGGACAGGGTTTACCGGTGACCTAGGTTATGAAGTATGGGCTGATCCAACCAAGGCTCTTGCTGTCTGGGATGCTATTTTCGCGGTTAAAGAACAGGGTTTGTTTGATATACGGCCAATTGGTCTTGGTGCTCTCGATATGGTGCGTATCGAAGCTGGTTTTATTATGCCTGGCGATGACTTTAACACCGCTGAAACCGCAGTAAGGGCAGATCGAGACCGATCACCCTTCGAGCTGGGTCTGGCTTGGTTGGTTAGTTTTAAAAAGCCCTATTTCACCGGTAAAAAGGCCCTCCTAGCGGAATCAAAAATGCTTACAGGCCGCCGCTTAGTGAGGCTCTCAGTAGAGGGCAATAAAACGCCCACAGATGCCTTCCTTTATGACAGTAAGGGCGGGTCACGTATAGGTACCATTAAATCTTGTGTATGGTCGCCTATACTGAAGATGAACGTATCCTTGGCGGATGTCGAATTCGTAAAGGGTAAGCCGCCTGAAAATATCTGGGCAGAGATCTATTACCAAAAAGAGCTTGAGTGGCGAGCTACCTGGGCTAAGTGTACTATGTCAACAAAACCATTTTGGAGTCATCCTCGAAGTTCGATTACTCCACCCAATAAGTTTTAGGCGGTCGATTTAGCAGGAGTCTTAGGATGATAACTGGACGATGTGAATGCCAAAAAGTGCGGTTTCAGGTCGATGGCGAAATAAACGATTACAGTCACTGCCACTGCAGCCAGTGCAGACGCCTGCATGGCGCGGCCTTTGCTTCATATGCTGGAGTCGAGCGCACTGCTTTGAGATACCTTTCCGGTAAGTCAGAAATATCTTCTTATGCTTCTTCAGATAGTCACCAGAGACTGTTCTGTAAAAACTGTGGTTCTAATATTTTGGTGGCAACGACAGAGGAGCCTAATGCACTCTATCTTGCCATGGGGGTGATCGACGGCAATCCAAAATTGCCACCTGCTTACCATATCTTCATGGGCTCCAAGGCGCCCTGGTATGAATTCGATAATAGGGGTGAGCAGCACGATACATTCCCCGATGAGTAAGTAATGCAGCAGTCTACAAGGGGTTTTAGCCATGATACAAAACATAAAGTTAGCAATTTTTAACCACGTCAGGCTACTAAAGATCCTCGCGTTTTTTAGTTGGAGTATGCTCATGCTGATGGTTGGCGTTGTCAGTCAGGATCATATCGGTATTACTAATGTCTATGCTGATGGCCATGCCAGTACTAATCTATCCATTGTCCGTTTGGATCGGCAGCGATTGGAAGGTGAAAATCTGGGTGATTTTGCACCCTATGAACCGGATGCTGGCAATCTTGTTGCGCGTGGCCATGATTATTTTTACAGTGCCGATGAAAATTTTGGGATTGGTGTGTGGGAGAGTAAGCCGGGTCAAATGAGCTATGATGATCTTGAATATGATGAATTAATGTTGGTCCTTGAGGGTAGTTTAATCATGACGAACAACTATGGAGAGAAGGAGGTGTATAAGGCCGGAGAGGGCTTAGTGTTACCGCAAGGCTGGAGCGGGACATTGACTGTGGCTGAGTCGGGCGTAAGAAAAATATGGGTGTCTTACATGGGTGGCATCAAAGGGAAGTGATTTTCAAAATACAGTAAAACTGAGATTCCTAATCAAATAAAATATAAAAATAAGGAATGGCAATGTTTCATAAAACTAATAGATCTGTTTTGGCGGTGTCTTTTTTACTCACCGCATGCAGTGCTCCAGACTCAACCACAGAGGTCGCTGTCAGCGAGGCTAGCAACAGACATCTCGGTGAGCAATCCGAGACTCACAGTTGTGATAATGCCAACCAAAACGGCACAGCACTGTTTGGGGATCTGCACATACATACTCGCTACTCATTTGATGCCGCGGCTAACAGTACTGGGGCAACTCCTGAAGATGCCCATCGCTATGCTCGCGGAGAAGAGATTCCTATTTTTCCCATTAACGATCAAGGGGTTGCTGTTGGCCGCACCAAAATAGATCGTCCGTTAGACTTTTTGGCAGTGACTGACCATGGCGAATTTCTCGGTGAGCGAGCGCTGTGCCGAACGGCGTCTTCGCCGGTATACAGCACAGCGTTTTGTGTTGGCTATAGATCTGATGAACGTCTGGGTATGGTGATGTTGTCTAGCGTCATTACTACTGAGACACCAACAAGAATCCCCGAGATCTGTGGTCAGGATGGCAGTCTCTGTCGCGATTATGCCAAGTCTCCTTGGGAAGATATTCAAGCAGTCTCCAATCGCGCCAATACACCCTGTGAATTTACTAGTTTTGTCGCCTATGAATATACCGGAACCCCCGGGGTCTCTAACTATCACCGCAATGTTATTTTTAGAAATGACGTGGTACCAGCTTTGCCTGTCAGTTATATCGACGCACCTATTGATAGCAAATTGTGGGCCGCGCTGGATGATGCTTGTGACCCCCAACAAGGTTGTGATTATCTGACTATTCCACACAACACTAATCTATCTAACGGGCGCATGGCGCCCTACATGCAGCTTGAAAATACCACTGAAGTAAAACGAGCCTATGCGCAGAAACGTCTGCAACGCGAGCCTATCATGGAGATTTTCCAACACAAAGGTGGCTCAGAATGCATTAACGGCTTGAGCAGTATTTTTGGTGCGCCTGATGAATTGTGTAATGTGGAAGCCGTTAGGCGAATCGGTGAGAAAAAAACCTACAGTGTTCGTGATTATGAAGCCGAGGGGATTGCCATGATGGAAACGTCGTCGGTAACTAAAGAATGTGACTCTAATGAGATTGGTGAGAACGGCATGGTGGGTGCCGGATGCGTTCATCCCACGGACTTCCAGCGATCAGCTTTATTGGTGGGTTTGAGGGAGGAGCAGACTATTGGTTTAAATCCCATTAAGTTAGGCATTATTGCCGCCACCGATACGCATTCGGCAAACGCCGGTGGTGTAAAAGAATCAGCTTGGGTGGGTGCTGTAAGTGGTGAAGGTTCAGCAATAGAGCGTTTGCAGCCAGGGCTTTTGACTAGCGGTATCGATGGAAATCCGGGTGGTTTGGCGGGCGTATGGGCCAAAGAAAACACCCGTGATGCAATTTTCGATGCGATGCTGAGAAAAGAAGTATTTGGCACCTCTGGCCCTAGAATTAGACCCCGGTTATTTGCCGGTTGGTCATTGGATCAAGGACTTTGTGAGCGCAGCGATATGATTGCTCAAGCTTACACAAATGGGGTTCCTATGGGTGGTGATCTAATGCCATCAGCGTCTGCGGTTAAACCATCATTCTTAGCTTATGCAGTGAAGGACCCAGATGGGCAAAAGTTACATGCTCTAGAGCTGATTAAAGGCTGGATCGACGACCAAGGCAAGATGACCGCAGAGGTAATTCCTGTTGCTAGTAATGAGAAAGGCGCAGACAGTCTTTGTGCGGTGTATGTCGACAACAACTTTGAAGCGTCTCAGTCGGCTTATTATTACCTGCGCGCTGTTGAGCCCGAGACAGCTCGTTGGCATACCTATGACTGCGCTTCTATTGATGAGGGACAGCGCCCACCGGTGTGCACTGATGGAAGCTACCCAGAAACTATCGTAGAAATGGCTTGGACATCACCAATCTGGTACCAGGGAAAGGATTAAAATAATTATATAGGGACATATTATGGATAGGTCGGAGTCTGCATTATGAATGCCAAAGTGATCACTATTGGACAACAATCATTTGAGATTCGCCAAACTATTAAGTGGCTCGTTTATACTTTAGTCATTATTAATTTTGGCTTCTATATCAGGAATGACTTGGTCATTGCCGGCCATACTCTGTATAGCGGAAGCTCTCTTCTAGAGATCTCTCGAGCCTTTGCGACCACCATTGATGAAAGTGCTTGGATTATCTTGCTACTGCTGTTCGAGCTAGAGACCTACCTTTTGTCGGACGACCCCCTATCTCGTGCTAAAACGCTATTAATGCAAGGCATAAGACTGGTCTGCTATATATCATTGGCGCACACCCTTTATGCTTATGGGGTTTATCTGGCTGAAATCTATGCTGCAGTCCCTGTTGAAGAAGTTACTAACCTTTGTCAGTTGATCGGCAAAGATCTCTCCTATGCGTCTAACTTAGTGTATTCCGAAATCAACAGTAGTAATTGCGCCAGTTTATCCTCAGCCAATCAGTTCTTTTATGTGGATCCTCCCACCTTCTTTATTGTTGAAGACGCAGCGGGGTTAGCGATCGAAAAACAATTAGCGTGGATTGATATTTTTGAAGCCATCATTTGGTTGCTCATACTGCTTAGTATTGAGGTTGCAGTTTGGCTACAGGACAGAAATATTGGCCAAGGGCTAATTTTCAAGACTTTAAGCATCACAAAATGGTGTCTCTACTCTTTGCTTTGGGCCGCTGCGGGGTATTGGATCTATCGAGGCCACTACATGTTTGCCTGGGATGAGTTTGTCTGGATTGCGGGCTTTGTCGCTATCGAGATGAACATTGTTGAATGGCGTAATGAAATTAATGACGCTGAAGTTTAGTGATCAATGCGTATAGGCGCGGTGGTGAGAGGAGGGGGCTAATACTAGTCTCCCTATAACGTTCAACTTCAAGAGAGTCTCTGTTGCAAGCATACGACAATATAATCATTGGCGGTGGCCATAACGGTCTTATCTGTGCCACCTATCTGGCTCAAAAAGGCCAGTCAGTGTTACTGCTAGAAGCCACTGATACCCTGGGTGGTTTAGCGAGCACGCGTGAATTTCACCCGGGTTTTAGGGTTCCTGTCGCCCACAGCTTAAGTCATTTCTCCGAGACGATAGTCAAGCAATTAAATCTACTCGATCATGGCTATAAGCCTAGCAAAGACACGCTCGACACTATTGGTTTGAACCTGGACGGTGAGCATGTAGTTGTTTCTGGGGAGCAGGTCACGGGCGTAAGTAGTTCAGACCAAAAAACCTATGCGGATTATCTCGCGCTGCTGAAGCGTTTTGCCAAGATGCTCAAGCCATTTTGGCTAAAAACCATGCCACGTATTGGCGACAACAGTTTCCCTGACCTGATGACATTTGGGCAACTCGGTCTTAAATTACGCCTCTTGGGCAAAAAAGATATGGGTGAGTTTATGCGCGTTGCGACGCTGCCCGCACGTGATTTAATGGATGAGAATTTTGATAATGAAATATTAAAAGCGATGCTTAGTTGGGATGGTCTTATTGGCTCCAAGATGGCTCCGCGCTCTCCCAATGCGACTGTGTTAAATATGTTGTATCGCATGAGTGGCCAGCATCATGGCGCCCATTCACTGCCCGAAGGCGGTATAGAAAACTTAGTTAATGCGCTGCATAATGCAGCCCTGGACGCCGGTGTTACTGTGCAGACGAGGGCTTTAGTTAAGCGTATTGTCATTGAAGGTGATACCACTGGACTGGTAGCCACTGGCGTTGAGCTTGCCGATGGAACGCTAATCAATGGTGCTCGGGTGGTTTCCTCGGCAGATCCCAAGCAGACCTTCCTTAACTTGGTGGGAGCGAAAAATCTTGAAATTGGTTTTACTAATCGAATTAATCGATTGCGCTGCGATGGGTATGTCGCCAAGTTGCATTTGGCATTGGACGGAGCGCCAAAATTCACGGGTATAGAAACACCCAATGGTCGCATGATTATTGCACCAAAATTAGATGCCATTGAGTTTGCCTTTGACGATGCAAAATACGGGCAATACTCTCAATCACCGGTTATGGAAATTATTGTTCCCAGCGTAAAAGATCAATCATTGGCGCCAGCCGGTAAACAGGTGCTGTCTGCCCATGTTATGTATGTTCCTCACACACTTAAAGGTGGCTGGACAGAAGAGGCGCACCAACATTTATATCAGCGCTTGATTGAGACTCTCGAGTCCTATGCTCCTGGCATTGGACAACAAATTATTCATGGCGAACTTCTAACACCGGCAGATTTAGAGCAAACCTACCACCTTACTGGCGGCCATTGGCATCATGCAGAATTGTCTATGGACCAAATGTTGATGATGCGGCCCACCTATGAAGCCGCTCAATATAGCACCCCAATTCCTGGGCTTTATCTGTGTGGCGCTGGAAGTCATCCTGGCGGAGGATTGATGGGTGGCCCAGGCCATAACGCCGCCAAAGAAATTATCGGGGCGAAGAAATAGCAATGAAAAAGTATGATGCCATTATTATCGGTGCCGGCCACAATGGATTAACCAATGCAGCCTACTTGGCTAAAGCAGGTCTGGATGTGCTGGTTGTTGAGAAAAACGAGTACATTGGCGGTGCTGCGGTGACCCGTGAAATGCATGACGGCTGGTTTTACTCAAGCTGCTCCTATGTGTGCAGCATGATGCGACAGACTATTCATCGCGATCTTAATCTAACCAAGCATGGTCTGGTTTTAGTAC
>Ga0302130_1000137_pt1 | contig 58312 bp, 56 predicted proteins | sample CB9_surface_MG_FD_203117 | JGI IMG/M metagenome (GOLD analysis project Ga0302130, IMG submission 203117) | Marine microbial communities from Western Arctic Ocean, Canada - CB9_surface | ecosystem: Environmental > Aquatic > Marine > Oceanic | place: Canada: Western Arctic Ocean | collected... | reverse complement strand
GGCGGCGACTTTGCGACCCGTGAAGGCCCGCAAAACTAATCCGCGCAGGCGGCTGTGGCGTGGGGGCTCCAGCTCAAGCATGGAGTGCGATTCATTGGCTTGCCACTCCGCAATATGGGCCGGGCATTCTGGCGGTGCGAGCGGTTCTCGACCCAAGTCTCTGTTGCTTAGAATCATCCGCACCGCCCTGTGGCTGACGGCGGCGGGCATGGTATAATCCTCCCACCAAACCACATCGCCCATTGCCCGTGCGGAATCATAGGCCGGGTAGGGGTTCTGCACGAAGGTTGGGGCGGTTGGAGATTGATTGAATGTTTTCATTGGCTCATACGCCCTAAAGCAATTGAAGAGGTAAGCAATACCTGAGGTATTTCGTCTTCTGTGTACTGAAATAGTATTCCCGCTTGTTTTATCCTCCTCATAACCTACAATCATCGTCACTCCGGTCACAACCGGTTACTTTGGGAGGATACCATGAAATATTTTACTGCGGCTGCTGCCGCTGTTGCGCTGTCATTTTCAGCAGGCGCCGCAACCGCGGCCTGTGATGCTGGCGAAATTGTAATCAAATTTAGCCACGTTACCAACACTGACAAGCACCCAAAAGGGATCGCTGCCACGTTGTTGATGGAGCGGGTTAATACAGAAATGAACGGCAAAGCTTGCGTTGAAGTGTTTCCAAATACAACACTTTATAACGATGACCAAGTGCTAGAAGCTTTGCTGCAGGGCGACGTTCAAATGGCGGCACCTTCGCTGTCAAAATTCGAGCAGTTCACAAAGCAATTCCGCATCTTTGATTTGCCATTTATGTTTAAAAATATCAACGCGGTTGATGAGTTTCAAACGTCCGTAACTGGTCAAGCAATGAAAGAATCAATGACCAAACGTGGCCTCTTGGGTCTGGCATTTTGGCACAATGGTATGAAGCAAATGTCAGCAAACGTTCCTTTGAATGTCCCATCTGATGCAAACGGCTTGAAATTCCGCGTTCAGAACTCTGAAGTTTTGAAAGCTCAAATGGCGGCCATGGGCGCAAGCCCGCAGCCGATGGCATTTTCTGAGGTTTATGGCGCTTTGCAAACAGGTGTTGTGGACGGACAAGAAAACACATGGTCCAACATTTTCGGAAAAAAATTCTTTGAAGTTCAAGATGGCACAACTGAGACTGATCACGGCGTGATCGATTACCTTGTTGTGACTTCAACTGATTTCTGGGACGGCCTGCCAAAAGATGTTCGTGAACAACTGACGACGATCATGGCTGAAGTTACCGAAGCTCGCAACGGTGAATCCACTGCAGTGAACGCTTCTGCCAAGCAAGCGATCTTGGACGCTGGTGGGGTTGTTCGTTCCTTGACAGCCGATCAGCGCGCTGAATGGGTTGCTGCCATGATGCCAGTTTGGGCCCAGTTTGTGGGTGATGTTGGCCAAGATAATGTCGATGCCGCACAAGCAATCAACGCAAAACACTAAGTCTACATGCCAACTGTTTGGCCCGCAGAAATGCGGGCCAAACTTCTTTTTGAGGTATCCCCATCATGTCGTTACAATCCCTCCGCGCGCAGTCGCGATTGAGCCGCTGCATCAACGAGATTGAAGAGACAGCAATTGCGATTCTTCTGGGTCTCATGACCCTTATTACATTCGTAAATGTTGTCTTGCGCTATGGCTTTAACACTGGTTTGATCTGGGGTTTGGAAGCGACAACATTTCTGTTTGCTTGGTTGGTTTTGTTCGGCATCAGCCATGCTGTTAAAGTGACAGCACACCTTGGCGTTGATGCTTTGATCAACTTGTTTTCACCCAGGCTTCGACGTTGGGTTACTATATTTGCTGCGGCTGTTTGTGTTGCTTATGCTGGATTGTTGATGAAGGGGGCTTGGGATTACTGGGCTAATTTTGCCAATCTGCCGCAGACCACTGGCCGCTGGTTCCCAACAGGATTGGAAGAGATGCGTCGCACCTCTTATCGCGGTTGGTATGAGGTAATCGATATTTCCTTCCCCGAATGGCTCCGGTGGATCCAACCAATTATGAACGACGGCGATGATTACGAGAAAATCCCGCGTTTTATACCTTATTTTATTTTGCCCTTTGGCATGGCTTTGTTGTTGTTTCGTTTTACACAGGTCTTTGTACGCCTGCTAAGTGGAAAAGAGGTCAGCTTAATTGTCAGCCATGAAGTTGAAGATGCTGTTGCTGAAGTCAAACACCTGAACTCTAAGGAATAGCCCATGGAAGTTGCAATCTTATTTGCTATTGTTGTTGGGTTGATGCTCATTGGCGTGCCGATCGCGGTTAGCCTTGGCATGGCATCCACTCTGTTTTTGTTGGCGCTTAGTGACACCTCATTGGCGTCGATAGCGCAGACCTTCTTTCAAGCGATGGCTGGGCATTATACCTTGCTGGCCATTCCGTTCTTTATTCTAGCCTCCAGCTTTATGTCGACGGGCGGTGTGGCCCGGCGCATCATTCGCTTTTCCATTGCGTTGGTGGGCCATGTCCCTGGTGGCTTGGCCATCGCGGGTGTCTTTGCCTGTATGATGTTTGCAGCCCTCTCAGGCTCGTCTCCGGCCACAGTTGTGGCCATCGGAAGCATTGTGATCGCAGGCATGCATCAGGCCGGCTATACAAAAGATTTTGCAGCTGGCGTAATTGCCAATGCAGGAACCTTAGGCATTCTGATTCCACCGTCCATCGTGATGGTGGTTTATGCCTCCTCGGTTGATGTTTCCGTGGGACGTATGTTCCTAGCGGGTGTTTTGCCGGGCCTTATGGCAGGCAGCATGTTAATGATAACTATCTATATAATGGCGCGGGTGAAAAACCTGCCCAAGGGAGAATGGCAAGGCTGGGACGAAGTGGCGGCCGCTGTATTGGATGCGGCCTTCGGTTTAGTTTTGATTATCATCATTTTAGGTGGCATTTACGGTGGTATTTTTACACCGACTGAGGCTGCGGCTGTGGCCTGTGTCTATGCCTTTTTTGCTGCATTGATGATTTATCGAGACATGGGTCCTTTGAAGGGTAAAGGCTGGCTACGTGACACTGAAAAACTGCCGTTTGGTTTGGGGCTACGCGTAGTGTCTTTTGCATTGATAGGCTTCGTTTTGCATTGGTCCTTGGGCAAAGCTGGGATATATTCCGAGGGCTGGGGCATGATCGTGGCCATAGCTTGGGTGCTGGTTTGCTTGGGCACTGGGTGGGCTATGACTCACTTTGAAAGTCAGCGACAAAGGGTGGCTTGGCCCATTATTATGGTGCTCGGTGCCTTGCCGGGTTTGGTTTTTGGCTATTGGACTATGGTGTCGATTTACCAAGGCTTGGGGGGATATGCTGAGGGATCAACTATTGCCTTGCTGTCGACCATGCTTTTGGCGGTGGTTGTTGGGATAATTTTATGCGCCGGAACCATTGCGCCGGCCATCATCTTCACCTTCTCGCTACATGGAGCGGCCCGTGAGGGACATGGTACGAGCTTTGCCTCAAGCCTGATGGGCGGCGCGAAAGCTATGGGGCGCGGTTTGGCTGAGGCTGTGATCTATCTGCCGGCCTGTGTGGTTCATAGCGATACTCGTAAAACGTTGTTTGAATCTGGTAAGTTGACTGTGACTTTAATGTTCATCATCGCCAACGCGCTTATTCTGAAGCATGTTTTGACCGATGAGCAAATTCCGCAACAAATCGCCTCGGCGATGTTGTCGGCGGGATTTGGGCCAATCATGTTTTTGGTGATCGTAAATGTGATTTTGCTGATTGGCGGGCAATTTATGGAGCCTTCCGGCTTGCTAGTGATTGTGGCACCTTTGGTCTTTCCAATTGCCATGGAGCTAGGCATTGATCCAATCCATCTTGGCATCATCATGGTTGTGAATATGGAGATTGGCATGATCACACCGCCGGTGGGGCTCAACCTGTTTGTGACCTCTGGGGTGGCCAATATGCCGATGATGTCTGTTGTGCGCGCGGCTTTGCCTTTCTTGGCGGTCTTGTTCGTCTTCCTTATTCTGATTACCTACATCCCCTGGATTTCCACGGTTTTGCCAAATGCGATGATGGGGCCGGAGCTGATCATTAAGTAGACAGGCTAACCAGAAGGTATATGTTGAATTTGAGGCAACCCACTAAGCCTCAGAGGATATGAGGAGAGTGACTTTGGACCCGATTTTGCTGACACCTGAAATGATGGTTGTCTTGGCTATATTAGGGGTCACTGTCACTCTTTTTATCACCGAAGTGTTTCGGATCGATTTAACCGCAATTTTGACCATGGTGGCTTTGGGCTTGCTCAGCCAAGTTCCGGGCTTGGGCAATTTGGCTGACACGTCACGGCTGTTTGATGGCTTTGCATCCAATGCGGTCATCTCGATTATTGCCGTGATGATTATCGGCGCGGGGCTGGATAAGACCGGCCTGATGTCGAAAGTCGCGGGCTATATCCTTAAACTGGGCGGTGCCAAAGAGACCCGCATCATTCCTATTATCTCGGGCTCGGTGGGAATTATCTCTTCGTTCATGCAAAACGTCGGTGCTGCGGCGCTGTTTTTACCAGTGGTCAGCCGGATTTCAGTGCGCACGGAATTGCCTATGTCTCGCTTACTGATGCCGATGGGTTTTTGCGCCATCTTAGGGGGCACCATAACCATGGTGGGGTCTTCACCTCTGATTTTGCTTAATGATTTGATGGGAGTGGCCAATGCTGGATTGTCAGAAGATCAACAGATGCAGCCGTTTGGCCTGTTTGACGTCACTCCGGTTGGCATTTGTTTGATGGGGACAGGTATCTTGTATTTTATGGTGTTTGGCCGCTGGGTTTTGCCGCGCCAGGCCAGCAAGGGTGACAGCACCTCTGCTCAGTCTATGCGCGCTTATGTTAAAGCCACATATGGGCTGAAAGTTGATATTTTTGAGGTGCATGTGCCGGAGGGCAATATTCTAATCGGGCATTCATTGGCGGATGTCATGGATGCTCATCATATCTATATCATTGGTACAGATTACCGGGGCAAGCGGGTGGTTGCACCTATGGCGGCCACGCAAATCAAGGCGCCTTGCAGCTTGGCAATCCTTGGACTGCGCCGGGTGGTGTCTGAATTCGCTCAAGATTATGGTCTGGAGGTCTTGCCTCAGCTTGACAGTTTTTCCGATGACTTTGTCGCCACCCATGCCGGGGTTGCGGAAATTGTTGTACCTCCGGGATCTTCGGTGATTGGCAAGACGCCGGGCCAAATCCGGTACCGCGCCACCCATGGTCTATCGCTGTTGGGCATTCACCGCGGAGCCGAGACCCTCAGCCATGTCGAGACACCCGAACGCGCCGCCACAAGGTTGACTAATGTCCCTCTTTTGGCTGGTGATACTTTGGTAGTCCATACCAAATGGGAGTCTCTCACTCGTTTAAGCCGAGACCGCGACTATGTGATTGTGACCTCTGAATATCCGCGCGAAGAGGTGCGCCCGCAAAAGGTAAGCTGGGCCTTGGCATTCTTTGCGCTGGCGATTGCCATGATCTTGCTGACCGATATTCGCCTGTCGTTGTGCCTACTAACCGGGGCCGCGGGCATGATTGTGTCGCGGGTGTTGTCGGTGGATGAGGCTTATGATGCCGTGGGATGGAATACTGTGTTTCTCTTGGCTAGTCTGATCCCGCTTGGGGTTGCAGTGCAGGCCACTGGGACCGCCGCTTGGATCGCGGCGCAAGTGCTTATCCTGTTGGATGGCTGGCCAATTTGGGCCCTTCAGGTGGGGGTTGCTGTTTTGGCCACCGTGTTCACTTTAGTTATGTCAAATGTAGGTGCCACTGTGCTGCTGGTGCCCTTGGCTGTGTCAATTGCCGTAGCAGCCGGTGGCAATCCAGCGATCTTCGCGCTCACGGTGGCCATATCAACTTCGAATTCCTTCCTCATCCCAACGCATCAGGTCAATGCGTTGATTATGGGGCCCGGGGGCTATCGTGTGGTCGATTTTATCCGCTGTGGCTCCATCATGACCCTCTTGTTTTTGATTGTTTCAATGGGGATGATGAATCTAGTTTTTTAGCTGTCGGATAAGGCCTGCATGATTGGCACAAAATCCGGTGCTTTCAGGCTGGCTCCGCCGACTAAAGCACCGTTGACGTTGGATACTGCGAAAATCTCTGAGGCGTTGCTGGCTTTGACAGAGCCACCATAGAGGATCGAGATTTCATTACCCTGTGCGCCATAGGTTTTCACCAATAACGCCCGCAAGGCATCATGCACCTCAGTAATCTGGGCGATTGTTGGCACCAGACCTGTGCCAATGGCCCAAATGGGTTCGTAGGCTACAACAATCTGCGCCTCGGTGGGCAGGGAAGCTGAAAGTTGGGTAGAGATAACTGATATGGTTTCACCGCTTTCGCGTTGCTCTATGCTCTCCCCGATGCAGATGATGGGGGTGATCTCTGCGCTGAGGACCGCACGGGCTTTGGCCTGAACAAGCGCATCGCTCTCTGCATAGCTGTTGCGCCGTTCAGAATGGCCAACAATTACATATTGCGCCCCCACATCTGCCAGCATCTGTGCTGAAACATCGCCCGTATGCGCGCCTGTGGCCTCATGGTGGCAATTCTGCCCGCCGATGGCCAGTGACCCAGAGCTTTGCACGGCAGCCTGTAGGAGCGTTGTCGGCGGGCAGAGGATGGTGGTGCAAGACACCTCACCTGCCGCAGCCGCAATGGATGCAAGCTCTGACAGTGCAGCCTGTGTGCCATTCATCTTCCAATTTCCAGCAGCGATTCTACGGGGCATTTTATTTCCTTTTAAATGTCATTTGGCGCAGGGTTAAGAATTTTGCAGCAATGATCTGCGCGCCCAGCCGCAGGCTAGTTCGTGATCATCCATAGCAGCATCTGGAAGCGTCCAATAGGGCATAGCGGTTGGTGTTTTGGATTTGGTGTTATAGGTAATCTGTGTGCAGCCTTCATCTTGCAAAGCCTGCGCAAGGTCGCCCTTGGCTTTTAGCATGAGATTGCCCGAGCCCATCAGTAAGGCGAAGATGGTACCATCGGCATAGATTGCCAGACCTCCGAACATTTTGCGGGTAGATATGGGGCCAGCTTCGGAGAAGTGATCTGTGACAAAGGCGATATCTTCGTCAGATATGCTCATGTTTTGGCAAAAAGCGTTTCGTCAAATTTGATGCTTTCGCCACAGCCGCAGGCATCCACCACATTGGGGTTTTTGAATTTGAAACCAGATTCCAGCAAGCTGGTTTCATAATCGATTTCAGTTCCAAACAAAAACATCTGAGCCATAGGGGCAATCATAACCCGGGCGCCATCGGTTTCAACCATTTCATCGTGGGCTGCGATTTCATCGACGTAGTCCATGGTATATTCCATACCCGCGCAGCCACCTTTTTTTACACCAATGCGCAATCCTTGATGGCCGTCGCGAGCCATAAGCTTGGTGATTTGCCGCACCGCGGCTGGGGTGAGGTTAACTGCTTGTTTACCTGGAATGCCAAACATGACGGATCCTTTACGTTCTGCATACAACCTAAGAGCGGGTGACGATTAGTGCAAGGGGTAGGCGCGCCGGTGAATTTACATGAAACCCAATTCAAGCCGGGCTTCATCTGACATCATATCCATGCCCCAAGGTGGCTCCCAAACTAGCTCAACTTCCACATGTTTAACGCCGGGCAAAGGTTCAATTGCTTCAGCAACCCAACCAGGCATTTCACCTGCGACCGGACACCCGGGAGCGGTCAGTGACATCAGAACCCGAACTTCGGAGTCTTCATTGATTTCAACCGTGTAGATGAGCCCCAAATCGAAGATGTTCACCGGAATTTCTGGGTCATATACCGTGCGTATACTCTCGACGATATTTTCATACAGCGGGTGGTCTGTATTGGAGGGCGCAATCAACGGTGTGCCTTCAACGGGTGCATCTTCCGACATGTCTCAATCCTTGAGTGTTTTCATAGGGTATAGGCGGGTAGAGCTCTGGGGTAAAGGCCGCTTTGCCGCTATGGGACGTCACAGCACGTCATGTCGCGGCCGGCTTGATGTTGTTTTGCGTAGAATTGGTGAAAATATACCGTCAGTCGCTTGATCCCTTTCGGCGTTTGGCGCATGTGGGGGCCATGAAACAGAAATTCTCATTCCAATTGCACACCACTTCCGGCAAGGCCCGACGTGGCACAATCAGCACCCCGCGCGGAGATATTCGCACGCCAGCCTTCATGCCCGTGGGTACAGCGGCCACCGTTAAGGCCATGCTGCCTGGCTCTGTACGTGAAACTGGCGCTGATATTCTTCTGGGCAACACCTATCATTTGATGTTGCGCCCGACAGCGGAGCGCATTGATCGCCTCGGTGGGTTGCATAAATTCATGAATTGGGAGCGTCCAATACTCACCGACAGCGGCGGGTTTCAGGTGATGAGCTTGGCCAGCCTGCGCAAGATGAGCGAAGATGGTGTCACGTTCAAATCGCATTACGACGGCTCAAAGCATCATCTGACGCCAGAGAGGTCGATGGAAATTCAAAAGCTTTTGGGCAGTGATATCGTCATGTGTTTTGACGAATGCCCCGCTTTGCCCGCTGAACGAGATGAAATTGCCCGTAGCATGCGCATGTCGATGCGATGGGCTGAGCGGTCTCGAACCGCCTTTGGAGATCGACCGGGCCATGCCCTGTTTGGGATTCAGCAAGGTGGGCTGGACGAGGAGCTGCGCGGTGAAAGCGCCGAGGCGTTGAAGCAAATCGGTTTTGAAGGCTATGCGATTGGTGGTTTGGCTGTGGGCGAAGGTCAAAAGGCGATGTTCGACGTGCTGGACTTCGCACCTGATCAATTGCCTCAGGATAAACCGCGTTACCTGATGGGCGTTGGAAAGCCGGATGATATCGTGGGGGCTGTGGCGCGGGGCATCGATATGATGGATTGCGTCCTGCCCAGCCGATCTGGCCGCACAGGTCAGGTGTTTACGCGCAATGGCGTGGTTAATATCAAGAATGCGCGCCACCAAGCTGATCCGCGCCCCTTGGATGAGGCCTGTAACTGCCCGGCCTGCTCTAACTATTCGCGCGGTTATTTGCACCATGTCTTTCGCAGCCATGAGATCATCAGCTCGATGCTGCTAACCTGGCATAACCTACATTATTTTCAGGAACTCATGCAGTCGATGCGCGATGCGATTGAAGTTGATCAATTCGCCGAGTTTCAAACACGCTTTCACGCGGATCGGGCGCAGGGCGATATTGAGCCTTTGTAGATCTGCTACCGCTGAAATATAATTCTAAATTGAGCGGGGTATTTAAACCGGTCTTTGCTGCGATCCCGCAGGCCGAATACGGCGCCAAATTTGGTGCCTGATGTCCCAACCGATAAAGACACGCCTTCATTTTTAGGGGCAGATAGGTTGACTGCGGTCACTTCAAACACAGTCACAAGCCCGATCTCGCCATTGGGGCTGCGGCATTGACCCGCGATATTTGCCGGTTTCTCGTTGTAGATCGGCACTCTCACCCGAGCAGGCGTGCGAAACTGCGCAGATACGGAAATATTGGGCGTGGAGATGACGCAGTCAGCCCCTGCAACCTCTTGCAAGGATCCTGCGCGAAAACTGCGGAAGGTGATCGCGTCGAACCGGGAGGGTTTTGTGGTGATTTTTGCATTGGGACTTCGCGCATCGCCGATATAATCCGCAATAGGCAGCGGCGCGTTACAGGCGGTGAGTGCAAGCACTAGGGCAAGATATCGCAAAAATTTAGCCATCAATTATGATCTCCAATGTCATGATAAAGCGGTGGAAACAGGATGTATGCAATATCAGATCAAATTATTCACAGTTTTGCGCGATCTTGCGCTATTCATTTGCGTGCATTGCTTGCAACTCGGTCAATGACCATGCACATTAAAATTGGCCTTGAAAGAGGGGTGCATGCGCCCCAGATAAAGAAAAGACACTGGGCTGGTCGAATTGCCTATTTGGGATTTGGCCAGGGCCTGCCACTGATAAGGATTGAGTATGACATTTGAACTAGCCGATAGTTACCCCGTATTGCCCTTGCGCGATATTGTTGTGTTCCCGCATATGATCGTGCCGCTCTTTGTGGGCCGCGATAAATCTGTGCGCGCGCTTGAGCAGGTTATGAACCAAGATAAGCAAATTTTGCTGTCATCTCAACGTGATCCGGCTGAAGATGACCCATCCCAAGATGGGATATATGATGTTGGCGTTTTGGCAAATGTGCTGCAATTGCTGAAACTGCCAGACGGTACGGTCAAGGTGCTGGTCGAAGGCCGCGCGCGGGTGAGGATTTCTGAATTCGTCGAAAATGACTCCTTCTTTGAGGCGCAGGCTGTATTACTTGAAGAGCGTGAAGGCGATGCCGATACAGTTGCCGCTTTGGTCCGCTCTGTATCTTCAGAATTTGGACACTATGCCAAAGTGAAAAAGAATGTGCCCGAAGAGGCTCTGTCTGCCATAAGTGAAACCCGCAGCCCTAGCAAATTAGCTGATTTGGCCTCAGGTCATTTGGGTGTGGAAGTGGAGCAAAAGCAGGACCTGTTGGAAACACTAGTCGTGTCTGAACGGTTGGAAAAAGTTTATGGGCTGATGCAGGGCGAAATGTCGGTTCTGAAGGTCGAAAAGAAGATCAAAACCCGCGTAAAATCGCAGATGGAAAAAACCCAGCGCGAATATTATTTAAATGAGCAAATGAAGGCTATCCAGAAAGAATTGGGCGAAGGCGAAGAAGGGGAAGGCGAATTGGCTGAATTGGAAGCCAAAATTGCGAAGACCAAATTCAGCAAAGAAGCTAAAGAAAAAGCCGCCGCTGAGTTGAAAAAACTTAAAAATATGTCGCCGATGTCTGCAGAAGCGACCGTGGTACGCAATTACCTTGATTGGATGTTGTCCATTCCTTGGGGCGTGCGTAGCCGGGTTAAGAAAGATCTCAACAAGGCTCAGAAAAGCTTGGATGATGATCACTACGGCTTGGATAAGGTCAAAGAACGCATCGTGGAATATCTTGCGGTGCAGCAGCGTTCGCGAAAACTGAAAGGCCCGATCATGTGTTTGGTTGGCCCTCCCGGTGTGGGCAAAACCTCCCTTGGAAAATCTGTGGCCAATGCCACAGGCCGCGAGTTCATTCGCATCTCTTTGGGTGGCGTGCGCGATGAAAGCGAAATTCGGGGACACCGCAGGACCTATATCGGCTCAATGCCGGGTAAGATCATTCAGGCTTTGAAAAAGGCCAAAACGACCAATCCTTTGATCTTGCTGGATGAAATAGATAAGATGGGTCAGGATTTCCGGGGCGACCCTGCCTCGGCGATGCTGGAAGTTTTGGATCCGGAACAAAATTCAACCTTTATTGACCACTATCTCGAGGTCGAATATGATCTGTCGGATGTGATGTTCTTGACCACATCAAACAGCTACAACATGCCGGGGCCATTGTTGGACCGGATGGAAATCATCCCTCTGGCAGGCTACACCGAAGAAGAGAAATATGAGATTGCGCATCGCCATTTGATACCAAAACAGGTAAAAAATCATGGGTTGAAAGCCGGTGAGTTTTCGCTTGATCCTGAAGCACTGCAAGAGATCATTCGCACCTATACCCGTGAAGCTGGCGTGCGAAGTCTTGAGCGTGAGATCGGTAAACTGGCCCGCAAAGCCGTGACTATGATCGTGAAGAAAGAGGCCGAGACTGTGGCGGTGACGCTTGATAATCTTGATGATTATCTTGGTGTTAAAAAATATCGTTACGGTTTGGTTGAAGATGATCATCAGGTCGGCGTTGTGACCGGGCTCGCCTATACCAGTGTCGGCGGCGATCTGCTACATATCGAAGCGCTGCGCTTGCCGGGCAAGGGTAGGATGAAAACTACTGGGACTTTGGGCGATGTGATGAAAGAAAGCATTGAGGCCGCCAGCTCCTATGTGCGCTCTATATCTCCTGAAATTGGGGTGAAACCGCCCCGCTTCGATAAGATGGACATTCACGTGCATGTCCCGGAAGGGGCCACTCCGAAGGATGGTCCGTCAGCTGGGCTCGCGATGGTCACCTCAATCGTGTCGGTTCTGACCGGCATTCCGGTGCGTAAAGATTTGGCAATGACCGGCGAAGTGACCCTGCGTGGCAATGCCTTACCCATCGGTGGTCTGAAGGAGAAACTTCTGGCCGCTTTGCGCGGGGGTATCAAAACGGTTCTGATCCCTGCTGAAAATGAGAAGGATCTGCGCGATCTGCCTGAGAGTGTGTTGAACGGATTAGAAATCATTCCGGTGAGCCATGTGTCAGAGGTTTTGAAACATGCGTTGATCTCTACGCCTGTGCCGATTGATTGGGATGAGGCCGCGGAAGAAGCAGCGGCTGCGGCCTTGGCAGCTGAGCAACGCGGCATGTCCAACGTAACGGCGCATTAACGCGACCTATTAAAATCAACTTGAAAACGCCCGTGCGGCTTGTGCGGGCGTTTTTTGATTCTTGGGTTTGGCATTTTTCCCTAACCTATGCTTGGATGCCCCACATACTCCGAATCGAAGGTGCATTATCGGGATGATCTCAACGCAAACAGATGTCCATTTCTCCGAGCTGCTGGTTTTGCGGCATGGTGAGACCGAATGGAATGCGGCCGGGCGCATGCAGGGCCATCTCGACAGTCCCCTAACCGCTAAGGGTATCGGCCAAGCGGAACTGCAAAACCAAATCCTGCGCCAATACGACCTGCGCAGGCATAGGTTTATCAGCAGCCCTCAGCAAAGGGCGGTTGAAACCGCAAAAATTGCATTGCTTGGGATTTGTGACGCGATTGAAACCTCTGTGGATTTGATGGAGATTGACATGGGCACATGGTCTGGGGTGACCCGCGCGGATATTGCTACTGAGCGGCAGGCGTGTTTGGAGGATTTTAGCCCGACAGCCCTATACGACTGGGCCCCAGGCGGTGAAGGCAAAAATCGCCTTTACGTCCGTTGTGCGGCCTTTTTAGCGCGATTGGACGGTCCTGCAGTTCTTGTCACCCACGGCATGACATCGCTTTGTTTGCGGCTGAATGCGCTGGGTTGGGGCTTGGATCGGCTGGACGATTTGCCAAGCGGGCAGGGGGTGGTTTACCGTCTGAAAGCTGGCAAACACGAACAGTTGTAAAAAACCCAAAAAAGCCCTTGCCCCCTCTCGCTCGGCGTTCTATATCGCGATCACAGGGTCGTTAGCTCAGTTGGTAGAGCGCTTCGTTTACACCGAAGATGTCGGGAGTTCGAGCCTCTCACGACCCACCATTCACACAATTAGATTGTTAATTTAACGCATCCTGCGGTAGCCTCCGCGCGTACGCTGTTATGCGGGGTGGATCTCAGCCAAAAGGATGAGGGCGCGACGCGGGCTGTGCGGCGCATTTGGCTGTGATCAGTGATCAGCGCTTTTCCATTTGATTTGGGTAACGTAAACGATGCTGCTATCAACACTAACCATCACATCACCGTCCTGAATATTGACTTGCAGCCGCATAGAACGACTTGCCTGCAAAGCCAGTTCACTGGTGTCCTTCTCAGAAAAGTTAATAACCTGAAGGTTGTCAAAGCGGGTAGTTTTGTTTTGGATTTTTTCCCACCACATCTCAGCCGTCCTGCCGCCGTAGCAATAGACGACCACCTTTTTAGCTTTGCCACAGGATTGACGCACAATCTTTTCGCTTGGAAGGCCCAGGGAAACCCAGAGCTCCAGCTCACCGCTCAGGCTTTTTTGCCAAATGTCAGGCTCATCATCCGTTGAGATGCCTCTAGAAAATTCCAATTTCTCATGGGCATTCAGTGCAAAAGCGAGAATGCGTACCATCAACCGTTCATCTGTCTCCGAAGGGTGTTTGGCGACGGTCAGATTATGGGTCTCGTAATAGTGACGATCCATATCAGAGACGGAAAGTTCAACTTTATAAATGGTGGCTTTTTGCGCCATGATGGTTTCCTAGAATGAGAAGATTGGGTTGCTTAGAATGTCTGGTGACTTTGTGAAAGCAAATAAAAAAGGTGGCTTCAAACTTATGCGGGCAAGCCTAACCCATTCAAGGGTAATATCGCCTCGGTGCCAACCCACTTAACTCGGTGCCAACCCACTTAAGCGGAGGCGATGTCAGATCAAGTGCGCATGCGAGGGAAAGTGTTTGGCCCAGCAAATGGACACCACCCTCTGATCACGCGCCTGACTTAAAGTCATAGATCACGGCTTATGACAGCTCTGTTCTGACCCTGCCTATGTGGTAGAAAAGTGATATACTGCATGATTTTGACCACATGCCGTTCTTGTCGTTGCAGGGGCATTCTTCATGTGGAATAACTGCATGACACTTTGACCACAGGAATACGTGATATGATTGACTTTTCGACTCGCCGGACCACAATGGTTGATACGCAAATTAGGCCAGCTGATGTGACTAAATTTCCGATTATCGAGGCGATGCTGCACGTGCGCCGTGAAATGTTTGTGCCCGACGATCTGCGCGAAACGGCCTATGCTGATGCGGTTTTAAACTTGGGGAAGGGGCGCAGCATGCTCGAGCCGCGCACATTTGGTAAGATGCTGGACGCGGTTGATATCCAAGGCAATGAATTGGTGTTGGATCTGGGGTGCGGGCTTGGCTATTCTGCCGCTGTGATCGGTAAGTTCTCTGAAGCTGTTGTTGCAATTGAAGAAAATGAAGATATGGCTGCGGAAGCTGAATCTATTCTGGCTGCTGAAGGCTGTTTGAATGTGGCTGTACTCCAAGGCAAACTGGCCGAAGGCGCGGCAAAACATGCTCCATTTGATGTTATTATGATAGAAGGTGCGGTCGAAAAAATTCCTGCTGCTTTGGTGTCGCAATTGGCCGATGGTGGCCGCATGGTTGCGGTGTTTAGCCAAAAAGGCCAAGGCGTGGTTCGGGTTGGATATAAGACCGAAGGGCATATGTCGTGGCGTTTTACTTGTAACGCCTATGCGCCTGTGTTGACTGGTTTTCATAAGACGCATGCCTTCACGCTTTGAGTGTTGCGAGATGATTCTTTTGCCTGGGGGGCATGTGATGTTTGGACGAAAATTTGCTGAGGTAACCTGTGCGGCTCTTTTGATCTTGACTGCGCCCTCTGTCGGGGCTGCAGACAGCCTGCGCGACAGCCTGCGCAATGCCTATCAAAACAGCGGTCTATTGGTGCAAAATCGAGCCTTGCTACGTGCGGCGGATGAAAAGGTTGCAGGCGCGGTTGCTGCTCTGCGTCCAGTGATCAGCTGGAGCTCCAAATATTCCTACAGTTCCGCAGGCGTTGGTGATCCCAATTCGCTTGTCACAAGTTTGAGCGCATCTTGGCTTTTGTATGATTTTGGTCAATCCGATCTGAAAACAGACTCCCTCAAAGAAACCGTTTTGACGACCCGTCAATCTCTGAGATCGATCGAGCAAGATGTTCTCTTGCGGGCGGTCAACGCGCATATGAAATATCGTCGAGCTGTTGAATTTGTCTCGCTGCGCTCTGCGAATGTTGAGTTAATTGTTCAAGAACTCCGCGCCGCTCAAGACCGTTTTGAAGTGGGCGAAGTGACCCGCACCGATGTGGCGCTTGCTGAGGCCCGTTTGGCCAGTGCGCGTGCAGGATTTGCCGCAGCAGAAGGCGATTTGGCCAAGGCCGCAGCGGAATTCCAAGCGGTTGTCGGGCGCAAGCCTGGCAACTTGATCACACCTGCAAGCCTGCCTGATTTACCCAATGATGTGGCGGCTGCCATTGCAATGGCGCAGGCCAATCATCCAGCTCTGAAACGCATGCAGCATGCGGTCGCGGCGTCGGAGTTGAACTTGAAGATTGCACAGCTGTCCAACCGGTTCACTTTGTCTGGCGCTGCGGGTTTGAAGGATACAGATTCGGCCAATGGTTTGTCGCGTAGCTTAAGCGTGACGGCTGGGGGCCCGATTTACAGTGGTGGTGCGATTGCATCAGCTTCTCGCGCGGCCATGGCCCAACGGGATGCCACACGGGCGGAACTGCATGTAACCCGTTTGAATATTGACCAATTGGTGCGTAACTCTTTTGTGCTTTTGGATGTGGCACGCGCCAGCGGTGAGGCGACAGATCTTCAGATCCAGGCGGCCAGTGTGGCGTTTCGTGGTGTGCGTGAAGAGGCCTCCCTCGGTTCAAGGACCACTCTGGATGTGTTGAATGCAGAACAGGAATTGCTCGATGCCCGCGTCAGCCGGATTTCTGCCAGTATTGATGAGCAAATTGCCGCCTATACGGTTTTGGCCTCAATGGGTAAATTGACGGCTGCATCGCTGAACCTTGGAGTCAAAACCTATAATCCGGTAGAATATTATAATTTGGTGAAAACGGCACCGACAGCGAGAAGCACACAGGGCGCGGCCTTGGACAGGGTTCTCAGGGGTTTGGCTGGAAATTAATTTTATTGTCGGTCGCCTGAGTTTTAGTTTTTGACAGTGTTTGGCCAGATGGAAAGGATCAGATATGGCAGATGAGAACGCACATTCAAAACCTGAAAAATTGGTGTTGTCTGCGCAGCTCTCAGTCGCCTCAAAAAAAACCACGCAACCGTCAAAGCCGCTGGTGCTGACCGCTGATCAACTTGTGCCAAAACCCAATGCGCAAAAGCCCTTTGTATTGTCAGCCGCAGCGCAGATAAAACCAATCCAAGCAAAACCGCTCAGGCTGGCCAAGCCAAAATCAAAACAGATGGCTGATCAAGACAACAAAGCCCGCGCCGGCTTGGAGCAACGCATTGCAGCCGTTCTGTCCAATGTTGAAATCTCGATATCTGGCTATGATTTGAGCTCGGCTGAGGGCAACAGCTTTGATGCAGAATCTGAGGCGCATGATCGTCAATACAGGAAGTTAATAGCCTCGGTGCGTGAGGCTATCGCCGGGCCTTTGGGTGATGATATTTCGAAAGCTGTCAGGTCGATGATCAGCAAAAAACTTGCTGAAAAAACTTCTCCAGCCGGCAAAGACTAGCCAAAGCTACGGCGCAACCTTGCCCGCCAGTGATATAAGCCCTTCCACATCCATATGCTGCTCAATGAAACTGGCCAATTGGTCCAAAGTCTCATGCACAGTTGTGTCGTAGGAGGTGAGCTGTGATCTGGTGCCAATCTCTGCCAAAATCTCGGCGCGAAAGCTGTCGGAGGCGAATAGACCGTGCAAATAACATCCGCGCACGCTCTGATCTGACGACATGGCCCCCTCAGAGCGATCTCTCAGCTGCAACCATGGGGTGTAGCAATCTGGCCCTGTGGTTTTGCCAAGATGGATTTCGTAGCCATGCACAGGCGTTTGATTGGCAACTGTATGGGCTTTGATCAAGGACAGGTTCTTTTTTGGGGTCATTGTGGTTTCAATGTCCAAATATCCCAATCCCTCAACCGAGCATGCCGCCCCTTCAATCCCTTCAGGATCATGTATTTTACGTCCTAACATCTGATAGCCTCCACAGACGCCAATGATTTTTCCGCCGCGACGGTGATGCGCTTGCAGATCAATATCCCAGCCGTTGGCGCGGAAGTTTTCCAAATCACTAATGGTTGATTTACTGCCCGGTAGGATCACCATAGCAGCGTCACCGGGCAGGGTTTGGCCCTGCTCAATGATCTCAACTGTTACATTGGGTTCAGCCACCAGTGGATCCAAGTCGTCGAAATTGGCAATGCGTCCCAAACGCGGGACTGCGATCTTGATCTCACCGCCGGGTCTTGTGGCGATGTCCATTACATCTTCGGCAGGTAATTTCCAAGCGTCAGCAAACCACGGCAAGACGCCCAGATTGCGCCAGCTGGTCTCGTGCGCGATTGTGATCATCCCATCGTCGAACAGAGAGACATCGCCGCGAAATTTATTGATGGCAAAGCCGGTGATCCGGTCGCGATCTTCGGGCGGCAAAACCACATAAGTCCCCACCATTTGTGCAATCACACCGCCTCGGTCAATGTCGCCAATCAAGACGACTGGCACGTTGGCGGCTTCGGCAAAGCCCATATTAGCGATATCACCGGAGCGGAGATTGATTTCCGCCGGGCTACCTGCACCTTCAATGATCACATAATCAACAGTTTTGGCGAGGCGGTGGAAGGACGCCAGCACCTTTGGCATCAACTGTGGTTTTAGTTTTGAGTATTCGCGGGCTTTGACTGTGGCCATGCGATGACCCTGCACAATCACTTGCGCTCCAATGTCTGTTTCGGGTTTGAGTAATACGGGGTTCATATCCACAATTGCCGGCCGCTTACAGGCCATGGCTTGCAAAGCTTGCGACCGGCCAATCTCGCCGCCATCAACCGTCACAGCCGCGTTGTTTGACATGTTTTGCGGCTTGAAAGGTGCGACGGAATACCCGCGTTTGACCAAGGCACGACAGATCCCAGCCACCAGCATAGATTTGCCAACGTTTGAACCGGCTCCTTGAATCATGATCGCTTTGGTCATTTGCCACGCTCCCTAGGCTTTGCATACTGAACTCAGGCCGAAAGAAACACCTTGAATGTGGCTGATAAATTATTTTTTTGCGGCATAGGATATCAGAGATTTAGAGTTCAAATGCAAAGCGCGCCCCTTTGGGCGCGCTTTTGTAACGTATCCAAATTGATTGGTTTAGGCGGCTTCTGCCTGCTGACGGCGTTCGCTTTCTTCACGGCTCAAAGCCACTGAGGTGCGAATTCCTTTGCCTACAAAATCCATCAGGCCGGAGACAACACGCTCATTAGGGTCGATGCCAGCGCAAGATAGAACTTCGCGGCCATCACGAGAGCGCGCCCAGCGAGCGATTTGCTCGGGACCATTGCCATATTTCTTATCATCCGCGATCGCGTCATCCAGTGCTGCCAAGACAACGGCTGCAAATAGTTTACGGGCGCGGTTGCCCTGTTCGTTGTTAAAGGCGTTTCCGTCGACGAAATCTTTCATCTGGTATCCTTTTAATTCTTACACTTGAACTTTTCATTGTTGGCCCCTTATGAAGCAACTAAACCGATTCGGGTGCGCTCTTTTGGAATGCCTGCCATGCGCTGAGTGCATAGCTTGACCGGTCGTCGTCTCCTTCTCTAGGCTTGAAACAACAATGTGGCTCCGATATATGCTGGATTAAGTCAATTTCAACCTTTTGCCTAAGGTTCTATAAATGCCAAAGATTAACGGAAACGAAATACGCATCGGAAACGTGCTGGAGCACAATGGTGGTCTGTGGAGCGCTGTTAAGGTCGATCACGTCAAACCCGGTAAAGGCGGAGCCTTCGCTCAGGTTGAAATGCGCAATCTGCGCAATGGATCAAAACTTAACGAGCGGTTTCGCTCTGCCGATAAGGTCGAGAAGGTCCGTTTGGAGCAAAAAGATCAACAGTTCCTGTATGAGAATGACGGTATGTTGGTGTTCATGGATATGGAAACCTATGATCAGATTGAGCTGCCAGCAGAATTGCTCGGGGATCGGCGACCCTTTTTACAAGACGGTATGACGGTGCAAATTGAATATCATGAAGAAGAAGCGCTGCACGCGTCGTTGCCGCAAAAAGTAACCTGCATGATTGTGGAGACAGAACCTGTGGTTAAGGGGCAGACCGCCGCCAATTCTTTCAAACCTGCGATCTTGGACAATGGCATCAAGGTTATGGTGCCTCCGTTTGTGGGCCAAGATGAGATGATCATCGTGGACACAATCTCTATGGAATATACCGAACGCGCCTAAACGGTGACGATTGCGTCCCCTGCCGTCATATGGTCTGAGATGCGATCAAAGCGCAGATAAGCCAAAGCGAGCCCGCCGTGCTGTGTATAAATCAAACCGGCGGGTTTTTTATTGGCTATAATAGGGGTGCCACTGGGTGCGGATCCGCTGATTTTTACTTGGCGGAGACCTTTGCGCAGCTCGGTTTTGTGCTTCATACGCGCTACGATCTCTTGACCAACATAGCAGCCCTTCTTGAAATCTACACCATTGAGACGCTCAAAATCCATCTCCAAGATGAAACGATCAGGCTCCAGCTCAAGGCCGGTTTCAGGAATGATATGCTCCACACGCAGGGCGCGCCAGTCAATCACATCGCTGTCTTGCGCCCCATAGGCCCGCCAGCCCATGGCTGGGGTCCGTGGATCGGGGAACGCACCTTTCGGCACAGGTCCCAAACCGCAGTTGACCGGACACGTCATAGGCGCTATTTCCACGTTCGCGCGGAGCCGGTACATGCTCAACCGCGATAACAGGCTTGGCTGCAATGTGTCGGCAACATCAATTAAGATATCACCTTCTCGAACCAGCACGAAGAAATCTGCTAGGAATTTCCCTTGGGGGGTCAGCAAGGCCGTGTAATGCAGCCCCTGGCTTGAAATATCATTGGTCACCAAGTTTTGCAAAAAGCTGATCCGGTCATCGCCGGTCACTTGAAGTATGCCGCGGGGGTGTTCGGGCTGGGCCATGGGCTGTTCCTTCGGTTCACTCTTCCATATAATCTGTTTTCACAGCAAAGCCAGAGGCCACATGTCCGCACCGATTTCAATTGTCATTCCGACGCTCAATTCTGCGTGCTCTCTTCCGGCCACCCTGCTGTCGCTGATGGAGGGGCTGGACGCAGGTTTGATCTGTGAGGTCGTCGTCACTGATGGCGGCTCGAACGACGCCACGCGGGTCATTGCTGAGGCTTGGGGGGCCGAGGTCATAGCTGGCGCCACCTCACGCGGTGGGCAGCTGCGCCGCGGCGTGGCGGCTTCGCGGGGGGAGTGGGTGATGGTTTTGCATTCGGATACGATTTTGCAGGACGGTTGGGCTCGAGAGGTGCAAAAACGGATGCACGAAGGCCCGCTGTGTTTTTCCTTGGCATTTAGAGCCCCCGGCATAGCAGCAACGCTGGTGGCGGCATGGGCCAATCTGCGCACCGATGTGCTACGCCTTCCTTTTGGTGATCAGGGGCTGTTGTTGCGCCACAAAGACTATGATGCCGCAGGTGGCTATCTTGATCAACCTTTGATGGAGGATGTGGCTTTGGTCTGCGCGCTTGCCCAGCGGGTGCGCCGGATACGCGCCCAAGCCTTCACCGGGGCAAAAAAATATCAACAACAAGGTTGGATGCGCCGTGGGGCCAAAAACCTGATCTTGCTGATGCGGTATTTGGCCGGGGCTAAGCCAGAAGATCTGGTGCGGGCCTATCAGCCTTCAGAGCCGCCAAACTGAATTCTGCATAAGTCGGAATAATAACCACCCAATGCGATCAATTCCGCATGGTTGCCACGCTCAATAATACGGCCTTTGTCCATCACAATGATCTGATCTGCAGCCACAATGGTCGAGAGCCTATGAGCGATCACCAATGTAGTGCGGTTTTGTGCGAGTTTTTCTAGCGCATTTTGCACCAAGACTTCGGATTTTGTGTCCAGCGCTGAGGTGGCCTCATCCAACAGCAAAATCGGGGTGTCGCGGAGCAAAGCCCGTGCGATGGCCACCCGTTGACGTTGACCGCCTGATAGATTGGAGCCGCGTGGCCCAACCTCTGTATCTATCCCGTTGGGCAGGGTTGGCAGAAAGTCAGTGATATGGGCCGCTGCTATGACACCTTCCAGCTTTTTGCGATCAATATCGACAGCATCTAGGACGATATTGTCGCTAAGCGTTTCGTCAAAAAGCAAGCTGTCTTGCGACACCACAGAGATACTGGCCCGAAGTGCACCGGGATCAATTTCGTCATTGGACACGCCAGAGACTGTAATCTTACCAGAGTTGTGGGCGTAGAGCCGGGTCAAAGCATTGAATATCGTGGTTTTGCCAGCACCCGAGGCGCCGACCAAAGCGGTGGTTTTGCCTGCTAAGGCCACGAATGAAATATTGTTCAAGACCAGCATGTCGTCAAAACTCAGGCTTACATTCTTAAATTCAATATCGCCGGTCGCAGTAAAATGTTTTGGAGCGTCAGGGCCAAGTAATTGAGGCTTTTGACCGAAGATATCGCGCATCCGTTGGATGGACACTGAGGCCGCATTGATCAAACCTGTGATCCCTGCCAAACGGCGCAAAGGCTCAAAAGCCAAGCCGAGCGCGCTGAAAAAGGCCATAAATTGGCCGACAGATTTAGAACCGCTGATAATTTCATACCCGCCATAAATAATTACAACTGCAAAGCCAATGCCGCTCATGATATCCACTAAGGAAGGGATCACCGCTGTGCCAAATAAGGTTTTCACCTCAACTTGAATCTGTCTTTTTGTCAGAGTGTGGTAGCGGTCGGTATAATAGCGCTCAAGCCCATTAAGCTTGATGGTGCCGACGCCGTGAAAGGCTTCATTGAGCCGTGTGGCCATATTGGCTGCTACATCTCGGGCCTTAACTGCTTGTTTGCGGGTGTAGCGCTGTGCGATCAAAGACGGGCCCAACAGCAAAGGTGCCCCCATCAGCGCAATAAGGGTCCACAGCCAATCAATGGACAACATTACAACGAATAGGGAAATCAAACCAATGAAATCGCGGGCCGCACCACGCACGAGAAGAGCCCAAATGTCGCCAACTGCCTGTACATCGCCATTGACGCGTTCCATTAAATAGCCCGGAGCATGCTTCGCGAAAAAACCCATATCCAAGCGCAAAAGGTGCTTCAAAAGATCATTTTGCAGATCAGCCACCGATTGCTTGGCGATTTTTGTCATCAAAACCCGGTGCACTACTGACAAAATACCACGGGTAAGAAATAAGCCAAATACAATCGCGCCAATGACCCAAAGTTGCGCATAGCTGCCGCCGACGAACACGCCGTCGAATAGGGGCTGCATCATCCAGGCTAATCCGCCCACCATGCTGCCTTCGATCATCATCAGCACCACGATGAAGGATAATACCCAAACATGCCGGCGCAGATAGCCTTGCCACAGCCAGACAAATAGCTTGCGTTGGTTAATGTCTTTGGCAGATGATGATTTAATGTCCATATTCGCCTCTTAGTGCTTTGTCAGCGCTCCGGCAAGTGAAGGCTGGTTGACCCGGATGCAAACCGCGAATACCGATAAGATATCTCATTATAGGTCTTATATCATGTCACTCTCTCAAGGTCGTCAATATCTCGCAATTCCTGGCCCTTCGGTCATGCCCGATCGTGTGCTGCAAGCCATGCACCAACCCTGCCCAAATATCTATGAGGGCGGGTTGATCGAGATGACACATAGTTTGATCCCAGATTTGAAATATGTTGCCGGTACCGCAGCACATGCTGTAATTTATATCGCGAATGGTCATGGAGCTTGGGAAGCAGCGGTGTCCAATGTCTTGGCGGTGGGTGATAGGGTGCTGGTTTTGGCAACGGGCCGCTTTTGCATGGGTTGGGGCGAGATGGCTAGCAGCCTCGGCATTACTGTCGAAACCATCGACTTCGGCGGTCGTGATACTATTGATATGGACCGTGTGCGTGACCATCTGCGCGCCGATACCGCCGGTCGGATCAAAGCTGTGATGGCGGTGCACGTGGATACGTCAACCTCAGTGCGCAATGATATTTCAGCCCTGCGCGGTGCCATAGACGCCAGCGGCCACAACGCGTTGTTGATGGTAGATTGCATTGCAAGTCTCGGTTGTGACGAGTTTAGAATGGATGATTGGGGCGTCGATATTATGGTCTCTGCCTGCCAAAAAGGTTTAATGACTCCCCCCGGCATTGCTTTTGTCTTTTTCTCAGACAAAGCCGCAGCGGTGCGCAATGCCATGGAGCGGGTCAGCGCCTATTGGGATTGGAAGCCAAGAGTTGAGCCTGATCTTTACTATAAATACTTTTGTGGTACGGCCCCCACCCAGCATTTGCTTGGGCTGCGTGAAGCCCTGGATATGATCCGCGAAGAAGAGCTGCCACAGATTTGGGCGCGCCATGAGGCCTTGGCCAGCGCAGTTTGGGCGGCCTGTTTCGTCTGGGGTCAAGGTGGGCCGTTGACGATGAACATCGCTGATCCCGCCTTGCGCAGTCGTGCGGTGACCGCCTTGGCCATAGGTGCCCCAGGCGGCACGAGATTGCGCCGCTGGACTGAGCACCAAGCGGGCCTGACCTTGGGCATTGGCTTGAATATGGCAACGCTCGAAGATCCAAATGCGGATGGGTTTTTTCGCATTGGTCATATGGGCCATGTGAATGCGCAGATGATCATGGGCACACTTGGCTCTATTCAGGCGGGCTTGATTGCTTTGGATATCCCGCATGGTCCGGGCGGATTGGATGCCGCAGCGCGGGTCTTGGCCGCGGCCTAGGTGTTTAGGGCGGCTTCAAGCGCAAGCGGTAAGGCTTGCGCGAAGGCCGCCATAGCGGCGGCGTCTCCACAAGATACCCTGATGCATCTGTCCATTGGCGCTGTTGCGGGCATACGAATGAAAATACCATTGGCCACCATATGGCCCAGTACTGCGCGGGCGAAATTCCCATCTCTGCCACAGTCAACGGCTACAAAATTGGCAGCAGAGGGCAGGGCGCTCAGACCATTGGCCTCGGCAATTTTGGTGATCTGCTTACGGCTCTGGCCCACGTTTTCTACAACTGAGTCGAAATAGTCCTGATCGGCAAGGGCGGCCAAGGCTCCTGCTAGCGAAATGCGTGACATGCCAAAATGATTGCGCAGCTTGTCAAAGGCGGTGATCAAGGACTTAGGTCCAATCGCATAGCCCACCCGTGCACCTGCCATTCCGTAGGCCTTTGAGAAGGTCCGCATTCGGATTACGTTTTCGGTCTCGGGCCGCAGCACAGGCGCCGTGTCTGCGGGCGCGAGTTCCACATAAGCCTCATCCAGCACCAAAAGCGTGGTGTCTGGCATCGCGTCAATCAAGGCCTGAACCGCATCAGAGTTGTGCCAACTGCCCATTGGATTGTCAGGATTGGCAAAATATACCATTTTTGCTGAGACGTCACGAGCTTTGGCGATGAGGGTCGCGGGGTCTTCATGGTCAGCAGCATAGGGCACCATATGCAACACACCGCCATATCCTGAAACGTGGTAATTAAAGGTGGGATAGCCACCTTTAGAGGTGACCACTGGTGTGCCAGGCTCTACCAAGAGTCGCACGAGATAGGACAGCAGCCCATCAATCCCCTCGCCAACCATAATATGGCCGGCGTCAATGCCGTGATGTGCCGCAAGGGCTTGTCGCAGGTCATAGTTTTCTGGATCACCGTATTTCCAAACCTCACTCGCGGCATGCCCCATCGCTGTAATCGCGCGTGGAGAGGGGCCAAAGACGCTTTCATTGGCCCCCAAACGTGCGACGAATTCCCGGCCCACTGCCCGCTCTTGGGTTTCCGGCCCCACAAAGGGCACGGTCGAGGGCAAGGTTTCCGCCAATGCTGTCAGTGCAATCTTAGTCATTTGCGTGCTCCCTTGGCAGAATGGCGATTCTTAGTCTTTCATATTAAACAATCTCTGCCAAACGTGCCAAGGCCTCTGATAGTTTTTGCTCTTCCTCTTCACGGGCCGCCAAATTTGCCTGTGTTTCGGCTAAAACTTCTGGTGGGGCGGAAGCTGCGAATTTGGGATTGTTCAAACGGCCGCGCAAACCGCCCAGCTCTTTGGCCAATTTCCCCATATTCTTTTCGAGCCGCGCCTTCTCGGAAGCCACATCGATGATGTCAGCCAATGGAAGGCCAAAGGTGGCATGCGGTGCTGAGACAGTAATTGCGCCTTTGGGCATCTCTGCGGCTATGGTCACTTCGGTGATCCGAGCCATTTGCTGGATTTGCGCCATATTGGCGGCCAAGGCCGCGCTGCCTGCAGCATCGTTTTGCACCTGCACCAAAGGCACTTTTGCACCGGCTGGCACATTCATCTGTGCGCGCGCTGAGCGGATGGCATCAATCAAGGATATGGCCCAGCTAATCTCGATTGTGGCGGCCTCATCGATCAGTTCAAGCCCATAGCTTGGCCAGTCTTGATGCACCAACATGGTGTCTCGAGTGCCAGTGATGCCCCAAAGTTCTTCGGTGATGAAGGGCATGATAGGGTGCAGCAGTGTCATGCTTTGCTCAAGCACCCAAGCCAGAGTTGTCTGCGTCTCCAATCGGCCGGCGGCGCCGCTGGAATGCTCACCCTTTAGGATGGGCTTGGACAGCTCAAGATAGCGATCACAAACCGATCCCCAAACGAAGGCATAAAGCGCAGAGGCTGCATCGTTGAAGCGATAACCATCAAAGGCCGCATCTACAGCAACCCGAACCCGGCCCACTTCGCCAATGATCCATTTGTTCAGGGCCAACTCTGGTGAGGGCATCGCATCGCTGCGGTGTTGGAACGCTTCATTATATTCCGCAAAAGAACAGGCATTCCACAGCTTGGTGCCAAAATTCCGGTATCCAGCAATGCGTTGCATATCAAGCTTCAACACGCCCCCAAGAGAGGCCATCGAGGCATTGGTGAAGCGCAGAGCATCCGCACCAAATTCGTCTATGATTTCCAGCGGATCAACCACGTTTCCGGTGGATTTACTCATCTTCTTACCTTTGGCATCACGGACCAAACCATGCAGGTAGATGGTGTTGAACGGTATCTTGTCCACCACAGCCAACTGCATCATCATCATACGGGCGACCCAGAAAAACAGGATGTCAGAGCCCGTGATCAGATCTGACGTCGGAAAGAAGCGTTGCAGCATATCATTTTGCGCATCGGTCTGCGCATCGCCCGTCCAGCCCAAGGTGCCAATTGGCCAAAGGCCAGAGGAAAACCATGTATCAAGCACGTCTGGATCTCGGGTCAGCACGGCGTCAGGACCGGCCAGATTTTGCGCTTCAGCTTCGGTGGCGGCGCAATATTGCGCGCCGGAGGCATCAAACCACACTGGGATTTGATGACCCCACCACAATTGCCGCGAGATGCACCAAGGCTCAATATTTTCCAGCCAATGATAATAGACTTTCTTTTCCGTCTCTGGCAGCACTTTAACCGTGCCATCGCGCACTGCCTCCAGGGCAGGCTCTACAATCTTGGTCGTGTCGACAAACCATTGGTCGGTGAGCATAGGCTCAATCACCACCTTGGATCGGTCGCCAAACGGCTGCATGATTGGTTTGTTTTCAACCAAAGGGCGGCGGTCGGTGCTCTCAACGCCTTCGGCATCGGTGACGGTGAAATTTTCAATAACAGCGAGCCCTTCGGCGGTGATATCTGCCACAATTTTCTTACGCGCTTCAAAACGGTCCATACCGCGATAGTCTTCTGGGACTAGGTTCATAGCGGCAATTTTCGCCACGTCAAAGCTTTCCTCGCCATTGGCGATGCGCTGCGCTGTTGTGGCTTGTTCCGCATAGGGCAGGCCATCGGCGCGCAAATTGGCTTTGGTGTCCATCAGATTATACATCGGAATGCCGCCACGTTTGGCGACTTGGTAGTCATTGAAATCATGCGCACCGGTGATTTTCACCGCACCTGATCCAAAGTCCTTATCGGGGTATTCATCGGTGATGATCGGGATCAAGCGGCGCTGGGCCTTGGGACCAACCGGAATTTCGCACAGCATACCCACGATTGGCGCGTAACGCTCATCGGTCGGATGCACAGCCACAGCCCCATCGCCGAGCATGGTTTCAGGGCGGGTGGTGGCAATAGAGATATAATCGCGTTCTTCTTCAAGCGTGATGGAGCCATCTTCATCTTTTTCGATGTAGGTATAGGTGGCACCGCCCGCCAGTGGATATTTGAAATGCCACATATGCCCGGCGACTTCGATATTCTCCACTTCCAGATCGGAAATGGCTGTTTCAAAATGCGGGTCCCAATTGACCAAACGTTTGCCACGATAGATCAGGCCTTTGTTGTACATCTCAACAAAAACTTTGATCACCGCATCATGGAAATTTGGGCTATTTTCATGGCCCACGCGGGTATCGCCCTGCGCTCCGGCCATGGTGAAGGCGGTGCGGTCCCAATCACATGAGGCGCCAAGCCGTTTGAGCTGGTTCACAATCGTGCCGCCAGAGCGTTCTTTCCATTCCCAAACTTTTTCTAGGAATTTTTCACGGCCCAATTCAATGCGTCTCGGTTGCTGGGTCTCGGCCAATTGCCGTTCCACCACCATCTGAGTGGCAATGCCTGCGTGATCAGTACCGGCTTGCCAAAGGGTATCGAAACCACGCATCCTATGCCATCGTACAAGAATATCTTGCAATGTATTGTTAAAGGCATGGCCCATATGCAGCACGCCGGTCACATTTGGCGGAGGAATCATTATGCAATAGCTCGACGCTCCGGGTTTGGCGTTCGCACCAGCGGTAAAGCAGCCCGCAGCCTCCCAAGCCTTGTAAAGACGATCTTCAGCTTCTGCTGCATTAAATTTTTCCATAGCCATGTGATAGGTACCCTTCGAATTTACACTCGAATACCCATTTCTATAAGCGAGTAAAAGCCCTTGGTTTTCAACGCAGCCGGTTAACGGGTCAAAGGGTCTCGCACGCCGGGTCGAATGACCGATGGATCATAGGCTTGGCGGGCAAAAACCTCTTGGACGCGTTCCTCAAAATGGCTGACAGGCAGGGTGTCATAGTCTGGGTCAAAGCTGTTTTGGTCCCAGCGCTCACAGAATATGGCGCAATCGTCAAAATAGATATGCCCGCGATAGGTTTCGCGTTTGTCAGGATTGGCACCCACATGCTGGCCATAATAGAGCATTTGGAAGTCGCCATGTTTTTCAACGACCCAGCTGCATTGCTCGCGCACGAACGGGCGTAAAATAGAGGCTGCATATTCGTCGTGATTATAGGGGGCGAAGATGTCGCCGATGTCATGCAGCAGGGTTGAGACGACCCAATCTATATCTGCCCCGTCACGTTCTGCCCTTGTGGCGGATTGTAACGAATGGCCGAGGCGGGTGATTTGATACCCCGACAGCCCTTCATCAAGCCCCACCAGCGCATTGAGTAGACGGCTGGCCGTGCCTTTGGTGTGTTCGATCTCATGTTTTGTGAGGAACGCGTAATCGGCGGCATCACCATCTTTCATGGCGCGGAATTTGACTTGGTCCATTATGAGTACATCGCTGTTTTGGCTTTGGCACCGGCCATCATGACCGCTGCTTGGTCTTCTCTGATTGTCTCGTAGCCTAGCAAATCGTCCGGATGAAACAAGCCCTTTGGTGGGGTGCAGAGTTTGAAATTGTCAGTGTCACAGTTCCCGCGCAACGGAACGCCATAATCACGGGCTTCATTGGTTTTTTTACATGGGGGCTGATGTAACGGATAACCACGCCAGTCCTACGGTTATCGGTGGTATTTGGTCCCGAGCCATGGATCATTAAACCGTGATGCAGGCTCAATTCTCCAGTGTCCAAAGCTCCGCAGGTGTTGTCTTTCTCAGCCACGTATACTTTGACCTCTTGCCCGCGTGAGAGCAGATTATGATCATCAAAGCTGTCTTCATGGGGGATGATTGGGCTTTGGTGACTGGCTTTGACAAAATCCATACAGCCGCTTTGCCGGGTGGCCGGGGACAGGGCCAGCCAAGCGGTGACGATCCCATCGATCTCGCCCAAACCCCAATAGGCCAAATCTTGATGCATGGTGACCATATGTTTGGTATTGGGCTATTTGATCAAAACTCAGTAGAATATAGCAGAATATCCGGTCTCAATACGCCTTCAACCACATCCAAAATTGCTGGATGCGTGGCGATGTCATGGGCGATAGGCATCACCACATGGGCATTGACGCGCTTGTACACAGCCAAAGGTCGCGGCAGGCCATTGTTGAGTCAATCCCGCTCGATTCCTTCCAGTTCATCACGCCAAGCCTTAGATTGCGCGGCGGAAATAGCTGGGATTGGGAAGAGATAACCATCGTCCCAATACCGCTGCTTTTGCGGCTCTGATAGGTGATTTGATATGTGGGAATCTTGTATTGTGGCCTCCATGCTGTGCGTGAGATTGGCCACAGCCAAAAACGACGGTCTCGCCAAAAGCCGACATGGCTGAAAAAATGATCTATTCGCTGGACAGTGCAGGCGGGCTTGATACTATTTGTGCAGAAATAGGAGCATCTTGCGTGGAAAAATTTGGGAAGAGCCAATCTGTTGAACGGCGTGAAGACGATCGATTTTTAACCGGCTTGGGTCAATATGTTGATGACACAACGCCCGAGGGCGCTCTTCGCGGCTATGTGTTCCGCTCGCCCTATGCCCATGGGGTGATCACCTCTTTAGATGTTGAGGCGGCGCAAGAGGCCGAGGGGGTGCATTTGGTGCTCACTGCAGATGTGTTGGATCAGGCCGGTGTTGCGGGCAAAATGGAGGCCAGCCTTCTGGAAAACCAAGATGGCAAAACCGCGCCCAATACGGATCGGTTTTTGTTGGCGAAAGACAAGGTACGCTTTGTGGGCGAACCTGTGGCGATGGTTTTTGCTGAGAGTTTGGCGCAGGCCCGTGCTGCGGTTGAGATGATCTGGCTCGAGATTGACGATTTGCCCGTGCATATGGAAGTGGGAACTGGCGGCACGCCGTTGCATGACTTGGCGCCGGACAATGTGGCCTTTGATTGGGCCATGGGGGATCTGGCGGAAATGGAGGCTGCGAAATCAGAAGCGGCCCATGTGTTGAGCTTCGAGATTGCTGACAATCGGATCATTTGCAATTCCATGGAGCCCCGCGGATGTTGGGCCAATATGGAAGAGGGGCGGTTGCACCTTTGCGTTAATGGCCAAGGCGTTTGGGCGCAAAAAGAGCAATTGGCCAATATGTTTGATCTACCGGCCTCCGAAATCCGTGTGACCAACCCAGATGTGGGTGGCGGTTTTGGTATGAAAGCTATGAGCTACCCTGAGTATTTCCTAACAGCTCAAGCCACCCGCATGCTCGGGCGGCCTGTTCGGTGGATGTCGGATAGGTCTGAGGCTATGCTGTCTGACAATGCAGGCCGTGATTTGACATCAACCGCGACAATGGCACTGAATGCGGATTTGAAAATTATTGGTTATCAAGTGCAAACCCTCGCCAATATGGGTGCTTATTCGGGGCAATTTGCCCAACCGATCCAAACCCAATTGTTTTCCAAAGTGTTGACTGGGCTTTATGATATTTCGGTGGCGCATTTGCAGGTGACTGGGGTCTACACAAATACCACGCAGGTCGATGCCTATCGCGGCGCTGGGCGGCCTGAAGCGATCTATGTGTTAGAACGTGCCATGGATTATGCGGCGCGCGCTTTGAACGTGGATCCTTGGGATTTCAGACGTCTGAACTTCATCCCCGCTGAGAGTTTCCCTTATAAAACCGCCAGTAAAGTCCGCTATGATGTCGGGGATTTTCACCAAGTTTTGGATCGAGTGGTCGAAAAATGCGAGCTGGCCAGCTTTGTGGAGCGGCGGGCAGAAAGCGCTGCTAAAGGCCTGCTGCGGGGCATGGGCTTGTGTTGCTATATCGAAAGCATTCTTGGCAATCCGACAGAAACCTCGCGTGTCGTATTCAATGAAGATGGCACGGTAGATCTGTTCGTAGGCACCCAATCGAATGGTCAGGGCCATGAAACGGTCTATGCCCAATATTTGGCGGATCAGACCGGACTGCCAGTTGAGATGATCCATGTGATCCAAGGCGACAGCGACAAAATCCCAACGGGTGGTGGCACTGGCGGATCTCGCTCTGCCACTGTGCAAAATACTGCAACATTGGCCTTGGTTAGCACAATAACCCAGCGCTATGCGGCATTTTTGGCCCGCCATTATAACGCAGATTCGCCTTCTGTCAGCTTTGACGATGAGGTGTTTCGGATTGCGGGCTCGAATGTTGTGTTCAGCCTTATGGATGCGGCAGATCTGGCCCGGGCTGAGGGCGAGCTGGATTTGCTCGATATGACGCAATCTGCCACGCTGGACGATTTGAGTTTTCCCAATGGCGCCCATGTGGCCGAAGTTGAGATTGACCCTGAGACTGGTCAGTCTAATGTGGTGCGCTATGTGATTGTTGATGATTTCGGATATTTGCTCAACCCGATGCTGGTGGAGGGTCAGGTACATGGTGGTGTGGTCCAGGGCCTTGGCCAAGCGATGATTGAGCATGTTGTTTATGACGAGAACGGTCAACTCTTGACCGCCAGCTTCATGGATTACGGCATGCCACGCGCTGGCGATGTGCCGATGTTTGAGTTCAACTCTGTTGTGGTGCCATCAACCGCCAACCCCATCGGCATGAAGGGCTGCGGTGAAGCCGGCACCATTGGATCGATGGCGGCAGTCTCAAATGCCGTGATGGACGCTCTGGCCGAGCGTGGTGTGACCCGGGCCGATATGCCATTTACGCCGCAACGGGTGTGGTCGATGCTGCAAGAGGCGGGCTAGGGCTCAATGTCCTTTTGCATTGGATTGATTCTAAGGTCTGGAAAAATTGCTTTGGCCGCACTGTGGGCGAAGAAAATCGCTCTCGTGGGGCGTTCACCCATGTCACCATTCTCGATGCCACGATGTCTTTTCGAGAACCTAGCTATCAAACCAATGCTGGGCTTGCCTATGAGTTGCTCACGTCCTGGCTAGCTCAAAATATCTTCCTACAGTACCAACCTGGGCTGCAATTTGAACGTCACAACCTTCTGGCCTCAGGCTAGGCAGTGATCACCGGCAGTGGAATCAATCAACAAATTCAACAGTTCTACGGTGCTTTGGCTAACCGCTACCGCCCGGGTGATCAGATCTTTTTAATTGGGTGCTCTCGCGGGGCTTTTTGGGGCAAGTTGGCTCTTCATCGCTCCTTCAAAACGCTATGTTGGTAGCGATCCCTCGGAGCGCATTCATGGCTCTGTGCCCGTCGGCAGCGTTGGTGTGCTAGCTGATTTTCATTATGATGCAGGTGGTTGACCCGGTGGCGTAGACCTTACCGTCTTCAACACCACAGATTTCCCCCGCAGCCACGCCGGTGGAGCGTCCCACATGCTGCACCCAGCCGCGCGCTGTCACCTGCAGGCCAATGGGGATCGAGCGGGTGATATTCACCTTATACTCAAGGGTCGTGTAAATGCTGCCCCTGGGGACTTTGGTCATAACAGCGCAGGCCATGCAGCTGTCGAGCACCGCTCCGTACCAACCACCATGCAACGTGCCCATCGGGTTTGTGTGATCAAAATCTGGCATTCCGGTAAAGGTGACCTCACCGTCTAGGACCTCTGCCAGAGTATAGTTCAAAACCCGTGCTATGGGCGGGCGCGGCAATGTCCCGTCGCGCATGGCACACATGAAATCAAATCCGGACATCGACAACAATTGCGCGCGGTCTGGTAAATCAGCGAAGGTGGTTGCATCAGGCATCTATTGTCCTTTGATAAGACCGTCAGCCTAGCGCGCCAATTTAGGGTCTTCAAGCAACCTGACGTAGGGTTTGCGTGGGGGACTTGCCAATGGCGGTGCAAATCGCGGCCACGACCGTTGCGCGGTTCATGGTATAAAAATGCAGCTGATCTACGCCCGCTCTGACTAATTTATCGCAAAGCTCGGTGGCCTGTGCGATGGCCATGAGCTCGGCACGTCCTTCGCGGGCGGCGCGGGCAAAGCCCTCAGCAAGATCTGGTTCAATTGTGGTGCCACAAGCGAGGGCCATGGATTCAGTCGCCTTCCAATTCTGGACCGGCAAAATTCCGGGTATAAGCGGTATTGTTATGCCATGCGCCACCGCTTGATCCCTAAACCTTAAGAAGTTACCCGGGTGAAAAAAAAACTGTGTGATGGCGGCCGTCGCCCCTGCGTCTTGCTTGCGCTTCAGTATGTCGATATCGCTTTGTGCTGTTTGAGCCATTGGGTGCACCTCGGGATAGGCCGCCACGAAAATGTTCTCACAGCTTTGTAAACGTGCAGTTTGGATCAGGTCGCACACATCAAGCCGCTGCGGCGTCGCGTCCCCGCGCAGAGCCACAATCCCCTTAGCCCCGGCCTGTTTAGCCGCATCGAGATAAGCTGCTAGGTCATCGCGGGTTTGCGCGACGCAGGTGATATGAGCCTGTAGGGGGCCAAGACCTGATTTGTTCATTGCAGCTATGGTGTCGAGCGTTTTGATCGGATCGCGACTGCATGTCACCGATGAAAACTGTGGCGCAAAACCGGCCAAAGTTTCTGCGGTGCGTTGCAAGGCAAAGGCTGCTGTTACTGTTTTGGGCGGGAAAAACTCAAATGAAATATTGGTCATGGGATCCTCGAAAAGCTTGAATGTTGAATTGACATAACCCCAAAACTTATGATTAGTCCAATTCATATAATTCAATTTTGTTATGAGGATTTTTCCTAATGCACCTCGAATTGCGCCATCTCCGCGCCATCCGCGCTATCCATAACTTTGGTGGCCTGTCCAAGGCTGCGGATATATTGAATCTGACACAATCGGCATTGTCACACCAAATCAAAGGTCTCGAGGATCAAGCCGGGATTGATTTGTTTGTGCGGCGTACCAAACCTCTGAAACTTTCAGCGGCTGGGATGCGGATGCTGAAGTTGGCGGATCGAGTTTTGCCGGAAATTGAGGCGGCTGAAGAGGAGTTCCGCGGCTTGTTATCTGGGAAAACTGGTCGTTTGCACATTGCGATTGAATGTCATGCTTGCTTCGAGTGGCTGTTTCCGGTGCTGGAAGCCTTTCGGAAGGCCTGGCCTGATGTTGATGTGGATATCCGTCCGGGTTTGGCCTTTGGCGCCTTGTCTGCTCTGGCGCGTGAAGAGGTGGATCTGGTGGTGTCCTCGGATCCCGAGGAACACCCAGATTTGGAATTTTCCCCTCTGTTTGATTACGAACCGGTTTTTGTGGCCTCTAGCCAACATGCTTTGGCGCAAAAAGAATGGGTCGAGGCGCAGGATTTTCGCGATGAGCTTTTAATCACCTATCCTGTTGAGCGCGCCCGACTCGATGTGTTTTCTCAACTTTTGATGCCAGCCAAGGTGGAGCCGCGTGCCATCCGGCAAGTTGAGTTGACCGCCGTGATTTTACTGTTGGTGGCGTCAAACCGTGGCGTTGCAGTACTGCCGGATTGGGTTGTGCGCGAGGTACGCTATAATTCGGACTACGTCACACGCCCCCTGACGCAGAACGGTTTGACCCGTAGATTATATGCGGCAACACGCCGAGAAGACACCACAAAGCCCTTCATGTCGCATCTGTTGAAACTGGCACGCACTGAGCCTGTGAAATTGCAACGCAGCTAGCCCTTGGCAAGTCTGCTTTGGGGGCGTATAGCCCACCCCTGATCTGCAGGAGCATCACAATGGCACAAAGTGCAAATATGAACGTAATGATCGCGACCGCCCGCAAGGCTGGCCGAGCATTGGCGAAAGATTTTCGCGAAGTTGCGAACCTGCAGGTGTCGGTCAAAGGCGCTGACGACTTTGTGACTCGCGCGGATATGCATGCGGATCAAGTGGTGAAAGAGGAACTGATCGCCGCCCGCCCAACTTACGGCTTTTTGGCCGCAGAACGCAATGAAATTGAAGGCAAAGATCCAACCCGCCGTTGGATTGTTGACGCAATGGTTGGCGCCACAAACTTTCAACACGGCATGCCGCATTACGCAGTGACAATTGCACTTGAGCATAAAGGCGAAATTATTGCCGGCGTGATCTATGATGCCGCTCAAGATGAATGTTTCTTTGCCGAAAAAGGCCAAGGCGCTTGGATGAACGAAACGCGAATGCGTGTTTCCGGTCGCCGCACGATGTCTGATTGTGTATTTGCTACGGGTTTGCCCAGTGCTGGTCGCTCAGATCTGCCACAAACTCTTACGGATTTGGCACAAATTCTGCCTGTATCTGCTGGCATCCGGAACTTGGGTGCCCCAGCGCTGGATTTGGCCTATGTTGCTGCAGGCCGGGTTGATGGTTTTTGGGAGCGTCGTTTGAAGGTTTGGGATATGGCTGCTGGTCTTATTATCCTGAAAGAAGCCGGTGGCTTTTCTGAATCGATTCACCCGGGTGAAAATAGTTTGGAAGATGGCACGCTCATTGCCGCCAACGACCAAATTTTTACACAATTGGCCAAAGCTGTACGCAAAAGCAGCTAAGCACCCGTTGCGTCATGTATTGACAGATGGGCCAATCGGGCCATCTTCAAACCATGAAGTTTATATTTGCAGCGCTCTTGGCGATCATGGCCAGCATAGGATCGGCGGAATGTCCAGATAATCCACCGATTACGCAGGCTTTGAATAAAGCTTATACTGATCTGAAATTTGCTAAATTCTCCGCAGAGGCGCAGGTGGTCACGGATGAGCTGTGGCGGCTCTGGACTCAGGCGCCTGATGGCGAGGCACAGCGTCTGTTAAACAGCGGTATGCTCAGGATACGCCAAGGTGATTTGCGCGCGGCTCAAGAACAGTTGAGCGATTTGATTGCCTATTGTCCCAATTACGCAGAGGGCTACAACCAAAGGGCTTTTGCGCGCTACTTGGCGTTTGACTTTGAAAAAGCCCTGCCTGATTTGGCCCGGACGCTCGCCATTCAACCTCGGCACTTAGGCGCGCTGTCGGGCAAAGGCCTGACGCATTTGGCGCTGGGACAGGAGGCTTTGGCGAAAATTGAATTCCGAAAAGTGCTGGCTTTGAACCCTTTCACGCCTGATCAGGATTTGATCCAAGATTTGGGTACCGATTTATAGAAAATCCGTCTTTACACGCCCCGCGTTTTGCCTATGTTCGCGCCTGTGCCCGCGTGATGGAATGGTAGACATAGAGGACTTAAAATCCTCAGGCTTAACGGCCGTGCCGGTTCGAGTCCGGCCGCGGGTACCATTGATCTTACAATAGTCAAATAAATGGGGCTGACCCAGATAACGCGAAAAAGGTGTTATTATGGGCAGCATGCGGAAGAGTCGCTTAAGTCAGTATAAACAGGGCCGCCTGGTCGAGCATTTTGTCGCTGGAACCACGGCTCGAACTGCGGCCAGCTTATGTGGGGTAAACCGGAAAACTGCTGCACTATATTTCCTGCGCCTCCGCGAAATTATTGCTTATGAACTGGAGGCAGAAACAGCAGATATGCTTGGCGGTGAGATCGAGGTGGACGAGAGCTATTTCGGTGGCAAACGCAAAGGCAAACGTGGTCGCGGTGCGGCGGGTAAAATCCCTGTATTCGGTATATTAAAAAGGGGTGGGAAGGTTTATACTAAGCGTCATCCCAGACGCTGCTTCGGCAACGCTGATCCCGATTATTGAACGCAAAGTCATCCCCGACAGCATTGTCTATTCGGACTGCTGGCGAAGCTATAACGTACTGGATGTGTCAGATTTCCACCACTTTCGTATCAACCATTCAAAGCTCTTTGCCGACCGTCAAAATCACATCAATGGGATCGAGAACTTCTGGAACCAAGCCAAGCGTCATATGCGCAAATTCAATGGTGTTCCCAAGGCGCAATTCGGGCTATATTTGAAGGAATGCGAATGGCGTTTTAACAACAGTGACCCATCACTCCAGTTATCGCAGTTAAAGCAATGGGTTAGAATATATTTGAACTAGTTATCTGGGTCAGCCCCAAATAAATAAAGGATTTTAGGGTATTTCTGAGGGTTTACCTGTACAGTTTACATATAATTGTAGCATTAATGTTACCCTATATGGGCCATTCTATGGCCATCTTTAAGTGTATTAGGTTGTTACCAGTGTAAGCCAAAGCAGAAGGTTTAATAACAACTGCCAAAAATCCAGTCTTATATTTATAGTAGTTTTTAAGGATAAATAATGTGCACGCTGCACGCATCTAACAGTTATGAAAAATAAAGCCTTATGGCATTTGTTAAAGTATCACACTGGACGTCTACTGAAATCAGCGATGAAATGATCTCAACTGCGAACGAGAAGTGTATACCTTTGATTATGCGTGTGGGAGCAAATGGGGTACAAATGGTACGCACTGGTGAACTGAGTTTATGTGTTGAGACACTTTTCCTGACGCATCTGCGGCTCAAACTGCTCAAGCTAAAATTGCAGAAATCAGGGAGCAATTAGCGAAAGACTTTTCAATGATAATGGTTAGCGCACATGGTGGAGCAGTAATCGGTAGATTATTTAACTACATCAAATCAAATAGAAAGGGGGGGGAGTTAACCGATTATACAGGCTCCTCCGACGATGAAAACAGACCCCACCAGAGTTAGCCCTTCAAAAGATCTGAACGTGTTGTTGCCTTATGGCGCTTCAGCTTGACGCTATTTGCATATTACGTCGGTTGATCCCCAAGTCATTAGCGATCTAATTACCTCACTGGCAAGAACAGACTCCAGAACTAAGAATTCATAATCAAAAAAATAAAATTCATAGAGCTTAACATCTAAATCAATTAGTTGGACCAAGTATCACATCCCAGAAACTAAACTCCTAGCGAGCCTATATGTATGCGACGTGGGAATTGGTCAGGTGCGAGCCCGGTGTTGCAAGATTGTTATGTCCTTGAATTTTGGCCCATGACGGATAAAACTCGCTTTTTTGTGGCGCGCGCGTGGCCTTTGGGCCGTGCCACCACTTTAACGAGTTAGGACCCTCATGAATTATGCTCGCATCAACACGCTCACTTTTGCCTCGAAAGACGCAGGCGACGCCATTCAGGCGCAATATGCAGAGACCGCTGCCGCCTCTTTTGACGAAGCTCTCCTGTTGACCTTCGTGCGCACTGGCGATCTGAACGCGTCTTTGACCTCGATCTATCCAGACCAAGAAGCCTTTGATCGCTCAGCGCCGGTCCGCAAGGAACGGATGAAATCACAAAAGGATTTGATCACGGGTGTCTATGTCACAGAAGGCGAAGTTGCCCTGATGCATGTGAAAGCCTAAGCAAAACGGTTCTCAAGGCGCAAAACAGTGCGCTTTGAGGGCTATCCCTACTTCAACTCAAATTCCTGCAAAAGCGTTGTGCCATCTAGGCTCAACACATAAATCCTGCGGGATAGGTCTATGATCACCAATTCTCTGGGTGTGCGGCTGACGGAAAGCACCTCGGTGCCTGCGGGCAGTGCGGTTATTTCGGGAAACATTGTACTTGTAGTCTGCAACCGGATGACAAGCACTGTAAAGATTGCTATCAGACCCAAAATCATCGTGGCTGTGAGCGTTGTGACCAGCCGCCTCAAAAACCGTAGATTCGCCGGCTCAGGTGGATTTGCTGGAACCTCAGATTGATCTGCCATGACTGATGTCCTTTTTACCATCGGGGAAAACCCTCCACCACGCCTTGATAAAGCTTTAGCGCGGAATGTTCCAGAGCGCGCGATTAGCCGATCTCGATTGTCGCGGATGATCACCGAAGGGGCTGTTGAGGTGAATGGCGTTGTGGCCATGGATCAAAAGGCGCGGGTGGTTGAAGGCGACGAAATTGTCGTCCATGTGCCGGAAGCTGTGGAAAGCCACATGCTGCCGGAAAATATCGCTCTGGATATTTTGCATGAAGATGATGACCTGATTGTGGTCAATAAGCCCGCTGGCATGGTGGTGCATCCTGCACCCGGGTCGCCGTCGGGCACCCTGGTCAACGCGCTTTTAGCTCATTGTGGCGACCGCTTGTCGGGCGTCGGTGGATTGAAGCGACCGGGCATTGTGCACCGGATTGATAAAGACACCACGGGTCTGTTGGTTGTTGCTAAATCTGACATGGCGCATCAAGGTCTTGCATCGCAATTTTTAGATCATACCGTTGACCGGCTTTACACGGCGATTTGTTTTGCTGTGCCTTCGGCTGCGGACCCGCGTTTGATGGGGCTTGCGGGCACCAGCTTTGAAGCGGGCAATCAGCTCAAAATCGTCACCCAATTGTCGCGTCATAAAACAGACCGGCAACGTCAAGCTGTTGTGCTGCAAAATGGCAAACATGCCGTGACCCGAGTTCGGGTATTACAAGAGCTCTCCGGCGGTGCTGCGGCAGTGGTTGAATGTAAATTGGAAACCGGCCGCACCCATCAAATTCGGGTGCATATGTCTTATGCTGGCCACGCTTTGCTGGGCGATCAAACCTACAGTCGCCGGCGCAAGCTTGCGGGCGCGCATACTGAGCAAGTTGCCGCCTTCCCAAGGCAAGCGCTGCATGCGGGGCTTTTGGGCTTCAAACACCCTCTGACGGGCAAAACGATGGCCTTCACCGCTCCCTTGCCGCAGGATATGCAGGATTTGATCACGCTTCTGAGCTGATCTGAGTGTTTCAATTTTAACACCTCAGCGTGATTTCAGCTATGCAAAGGTGTAATATCGGCAATTTTATTCCCATATCGTTAAATAAGCGACGCGATCTTGAAACTGGGCAGGGCGATCCACATATCTATCTCAAGGCTGCAAACATGGGGGATGAAATAGGGGAGTAACATGGCAAATTATGCAAATTTACCAGCACCAACACCGGAAGGCGGCTTAAACCGTTATATGCAAGATATCCGCAAATTCCCAATGCTGGAGCCGGAAGAGGAATATATGCTGGCCAAGGCTTGGGTCGAGCGTCAAGACAGCAGCGCTGCGCATAAATTGGTGACCAGCCACCTGCGCTTGGCGGCTAAAATTGCCTTCGGATATCGGGGTTACGGCTTGCCGCAGGCTGAAGTTGTGTCAGAGGCAAATGTGGGCCTGATGCAAGCTGTCAAGAAATTCGACCCTGAAAAGGGCTTTCGCTTAGCAACCTATGCCATGTGGTGGATCCGTGCGAGCATTCAAGAATATGTGCTGCGCTCTTGGTCATTGGTGAAGATGGGCACAACCTCTGGGCAAAAAAAGTTGTTTTTCAACCTTCGTAAGGCCAAGTCCAAAATTGGGGCTTATGATGAGGGCGACCTGCGCCCGGAACAAATAACCAAAATCGCTACAGATTTGGGCGTGACAGAAACTGAAGTTGTGTCGATGAACCGCCGGATGTCGGGGGGTGATGCCTCCCTGAATGTGATGGTTGGCAGTGATGGCGATAGCTCGACCCAATGGCAAGATTGGTTACAAGACGATTCTGCCGATCAAGCGGGTGATTACGAGAAAAACGACGAAATGACTGTGCGCAGCGAGATGTTGAGCGAAGCCATGGAGGTCCTCAATGACCGCGAGAAGGACATCATGATGCAACGGCGCTTGCAAGATCAGGCTATCACTTTGGAAGAGCTCTCTGGACAGTACAATGTCAGCCGAGAACGTATCCGCCAAATCGAAGTGCGCGCATTCGAAAAGTTGCAAAACCGGATGCGTGAGCTTGCGGAAGAGAAAGGCATGTTGCTCGAGGCCTGATCTCCCAGCCATGAGCTACTACAATACCCATGCCCTGCCATTTCCCCCTGGCAGGGTTACTTTCTTCGGGCTAGGGTGTTGAAAATACGATAAGGGAAATTCATATGACACCAATCCGTTGGGGTATTCTTGGCGCCTCTAAATTTGCCAAAGATCATATGGCCCCGGCCATTCACCTAGCCCGCGGAGCTGTTCTAGCGGCCGTTGCCAGCCGCAGCTCTGACAAAGTCGCCCCGTTCCAAGCTATGGCCCCTGATTGCCGAGCGATTGCGAGCTATGAGGCTTTGATCCAAGATCTTGATATTGATGCTGTCTATATCCCACTGCCGCATCATTTGCATGTGGAATGGGCGATTAAAGCTTTGCAGGCGGGCAAACATGTGCTGGCCGAAAAGCCGATTGCGATGCATGGCGATGACTTTGCGGCCCTGATTGCGGCACGGGACGCCTCGGGGCTGTTGGCCGCAGAGGCCTATATGATTGTGCATCATCCACAGTGGCAACGGGCCCGGAAAATGGTGGCTGATGGCGCCATCGGCAAGATCCTACACATCACTGGCGGGTTCTCTTACGACAACAGCAGTGATCCGAGTAATATTCGCAACCAGCCCGAAATGGGGGGTGGGGGCCTGCGCGATATTGGGGTCTATACCCTTGGATCCGCACGCTATGTCATGGGCTTAGAGCTGAAAGATATTTCGGCCAAGATCCGCTATGAAAACGGATTTGACGTGTTTGCATCAGTTCAGGGCGCGCTTGGTGATGCCACATATTCCACCTATGTGTCTACCCGCATGCATCCGCATCAAGAGATGGTGTTTCATGGCTCGGCGGGCCTGTTGCGCCTCACGGCGCCCTTTAATCCAAATGTTTTTGGAGAGGCACGCCTAGAATTGCATCAACCGGAGCAAGGTCTCAGCGTTGAAAGGTTTCCTAGCGAGAACCACTATGTCAATCAAGTTGAAGCCTTTGGCCGCAGCATCCAAACTGGAACAGAGTATCCTTGGAGTCTTGAGCAAGCCCGTGGCACGCAGGAAGCGATCGATACGATACTCTCTGTTGGATCAAAGTTAGCTTATTAAATTCAGAGATATAGATCTATTTTTGATACAAATGGCGAGGGTGGCTTTATCCCGAATGAACCGCGTGAAGGCCGTGCGTAGGAAAGCCTGGGAATGCGGCTGGTTTGGATGATTGTGGTTTCGATCACGATAAGCTTTGCTCAGACAATCCTAACCGTGGTGCCGATGATCCAATTTTTTGTCATGTGACCACCAATCGCCAGCCCAACGAGCGTTTGGTGGATTTTGGCACCACCCTTAGTATATGGTTCGCCAAAGAGGCACGGCATCAAACCGCGGCCAGTGAAGTCCGGCCTTGGCCTTGGAGTGATTTGGACTAGCCATCTGTTGCACTTGAGGCCGCCGCTGCGGCCTCAAGATCTATTCGTTGCGAAATTACTTAGTTTTCCATCGCTTCCAATTCATCAATCATCGCCGAAATCATGCTTAGACCCTTGTCCCAGAATGCGGGGTCGCTGGCGTCCAAACCGAAGGGCTTTAGTAACTCTTTGTGATGCTTAGAACCACCTGCGCGCAGCATATCGAAGTATTTCTCCTGAAAATTAGGATCACCTTCCTCATAGACCGCATAAAGTGCGTTCACGAGACCATCGCCAAAGGCATATGCGTAGACATAGAAGGGCGAATGCACGAAATGCGGGATATAGGACCAGAAGGTCTCATAACCATCCATAAACTCGAACACCGGCCCAAGGCTTTCGCCCTGCACGCTCATCCAAATTTCATTGATTTGATCGGGCGTCAGTTCGCCGTCGGCGCGTGCTGCATGTAATTTGCACTCAAAATCATAGAATGCGATCTGGCGCACCACGGTGTTGATCATATCTTCAACCTTACCGGCCAAAAGTACCTTGCGCTCTTGCTGGGTTTTGGCAGCGGCGAGCAGCTTGCGGAAGGTAAGCATTTCCCCAAAAACAGAGGCGGTTTCGGCCAATGTTAGCGGTGTGGAAGAAAGTAACTCACCTTGACCGGCGGCCAAAACTTGATGCACACCGTGGCCCAACTCATGTGCCAAAGTCATCACATCACGCGGTTTACCAAGGTAGTTGAGCATCACATAGGGATGAACGGTTGTGACCGTTGGGTGGGCAAATGCGCCTGGCGCTTTGCCGGGCTTCACGGCAGCATCAATCCAACCTTCGGTGAAAAAGGGTTTAGCAATTTGGGCCATTTGAGGCGAAAATTCTTCATATGCGGAGAGGACCATCTCTTGTGCCGTGGCCCAATCGACAAGCTTGCTATCTTCGATTGGTAAAGGCGCGTTACGGTCCCAAACCTGCATGGTCTGCAGGCCCATCCATTTGGCTTTCAGCGCATAATAGCGATGCGAGAGTCTGGGGTAGGCGGCCACAACGGCATTGCGCAGCGCCTCGACCACTTCAGCCTCCACATGGTTGGACAAATGGCGTCCGGTTTGTGGCGTGGGCATTTTGCGCCAGCGATCTTCAATCTCTTTTTCCTTGGCCAGTGTATTGTGGACCCGAGCAAATAGGCTGGTGTTCTCACGCAGAACCCGGGCGATTTCGCGGGCCGCAGATTCGCGGGTGTCACGATCCTGCTCGGAAAGCTTATTGGCCGCGGCTTCTAGTGGCAGCTCTTCGCCATCAATGTAAAACACCAAGCTGGCGACGGTCTCGTCAAACAAGCGGTTCCAAGCTGCAGCACCTACCACGGATTGATCGTGCAGAAATTTTTCGAGTTCATCAGACAGTTGGTAGGGTTTCATCGCCCGCATTCGGTCAAATACCGGCCTGTAGCGCGCAAGATCGCTGTTTTGGTTTATTAAATTTGCGAGAGCTTCTTCATCCAGTCTATTGAATTCTAATCCGTAAAAAACTAAAGGAGTGGTGAATGTGGTCAGTTTGTCTTGCATATCTGACATGAATTTGGCGCGTAGAGGATCAGATGTGAGCTGATAATAGCGCAGGCCCGCGAATGACATGATCCGCCCAGCCACCACATCTATCGCCTCATACCGTTGCACAGCTTCCAGCAATCCGGAGGCGTTTAGCAAAGTGAGCTTTCCTTTGTAATCATTTGAAAAACTTTTACAAGATGACTTAAGCCACTCTAGGTCATGGTGCAGTTCTGGCGCATCCTCGCCCGTGTAAAGATCGCTGAGATCCCATTCTGGAAGATTTCCAAAGGCACCAGCGCCCTGGGCTGTGGCATCAAATACACGTTTATTTTTCAACATCATTGGATCCTTATGGGTCAGTCTCGGTGCGCGCGATGTGGTGCAAATGAAGAGAAATGACTTCACCGCCTGCCGCATAGGTTGCGAACTATCTGCGACGGTTCCTATATTTACCCGCTCGATTGTGAAAGGCAATTGTGCGCAGATGCGGATTTACCACCCCATTTTGATCGGATTGTTCGACCTATTTTGTGGCTAGCCCTTTCTTTAGAAAGCCCAGATTGACAATTGACAATTGAATTTGGCCTGGAAAAGTGCTCCGGATGGGGAAAGCAATTTGCACTGGAGAGATCATGCGCATTAAAAATTTCAAAGCCCGTATGGCCAACCGGGATATGATGGCAGGGACGTTTATCAAAACGCCAGCCTATGAATTGATCGAGGTTCTTGCCACCAGTGATTTGGATTTTTTATGTATTGATATGGAGCACAGCCCATTTGACCGCGGCAGGACGGATGCCTGTTTGGCGGTGGCGCGAGCCTTGGATTTTCCAGTCTTAGTGCGGGTGACGCATTTCTCCTCCGAGACTATTCTTCAAGTGTTGGACATGGGCGCGGTTGGGGTTGTGGCGCCACATATCGTGTCTGCTGCACAGGCGGCTGATCTGGCCCGGTTGTCGCATTTCGGCAATGGTGGGCGCGGATTTGCAGGCGCCACCCGTTGGGCTGGATATGGCACGCAGTCCATGGTGGAGGTTTTAGCACAATCGGGGCGTGAAACCGTGGTCATCGCCCAGATTGAAGAGCCCGAGGCTTTGGATAATGTCGAGGCGATTGCTGCCACTGATGGCATCGATGGTCTGTTTTTGGGCCCTTCAGATATGAGCGTCTCAATGGGCTATACGGATACGAATTCGCAAGAGCTGATCAACGCATTAAAGCGCACAGGTGACGCGGCCAAAGCATCTGGAAAAGCCTATATGACTTTTGTGCCTAATGTGGCCAAGGCCGCAGTTTGGGCCCGCTATGGCCCACATATGTTTTTTATTGGCTCTGAGCAGGGCTGGATGAAGGCTGGCGCGAATGCGGATGCGGCTGGCATTCACGCCATCGGCTGATGCGCATCGAAAAAAGCTGAGGTTTGCGCGTAAAAGACGTCGCGGTGTTCGGGGCGTTCCATCATGATCTCATGTTTGGCTTGCGCCATGGTTTCGAGGCGCCCCCTCGGCCAGCGGGCCATTCGACTGTGGATGCGCCGCGGATCCACGATATTTTCTTCACTACCCAAATAGCATAATGCAGGATAATCTGGAGAGGGTCGATTATGGAGATGCCGCATTTCGCGCAGGGCTTCGTTCAACCATCGTAGGCTTGGACCGCCCAAGGCCCAATCGGGCACGGCCTCTAGGTGGGCTTTCATTTGCGCGAACATAGGTGCGTCACAGGTGAGGCTGTTGGTCGCGAAGGGCTCCGTTGTCACGTAGGCTGTGATGGAGGTTCCGGGGGCGCGGGTTTCACTGAGCGCGAAGGGATGTGCCAAAGTCGATAGCCCCCAGGCCATTACTCGCTTGACCGGCGGGTGAAATGCTATCCCCCACATTGGCGCGCTGAAGCTGCTGGCTTGTACTGGCATCTTTTGCATCAGCGCTCGCAATGCGATGCAGCCACCCATAGAATGGGCCACCAAATAATAGGGTTTGTGCAGGCCTAACGTGTCGGCTGCCCGCAGCATGGCCTGCACGTCATATTGGTAATCTGTGAAGTTTATGACATGGCCGATGTTGCGATCCAATTGCAGGCGGTCGGCCAGACCTTGGCCGCGCCAGTCAACTGCGACGCTGCTATAGCCGTGGCGTGAAAGCTCCCGCGCAGCACCGCCGTATTTTTCGATATATTCTGTTCGGCCTGGAAAAATCAGCACTGTGCCCTTGGCACCTGAATTCCAAACCCCAATGCGGATCCGCACCCCGTCTTGGCCTGTCACCCAATGGCCTGTGCCATTCTTAGGACCAACTGCCAAATCGTTATAAAGAGGTGCGGGGGAGAGCATTAGCTGAGCAAGCCGGCCAATTTTATCGCCATGCCCATATCGCCATCAACTGATAGCTTACCGGTCATGAAAGCCGAGGTTGGATTCTGGTCGCCTTCCATGATTTCCTGAAACACCTCCGCTGTGGCAGATAGGGTAACATCGGCCTCTTCATCAGAAATGCGGGCTCCATCGGCGTCGATGATCACCGAACCTTCATCCGTGATTGAGAATTTCGCAACACCATCAAAAGCTGAACCGACCAGCTTTTGATTTAGCTCTGTGACGGCTTGGTCTAGAATGTCACTCATGGGGGGTCCTTGATCTATAAAATTTTAGTGTGAGGGGCTGAAACCCGTAAACTATGTGCTATAGTACCTTTATGGAGATTATAATTTCGAAACTCAAATCTGCCGCTACGGCAACTGTAATTTTATTTGCGAGCGTGGGCGCTGTTTACTCGCAATCGTATGATTTGGATGTGTTATTTGATCGGTTGCAAAAGGTGGACGCGGTGGACGCGACCGCCTTGGAAGCCAAGATCGTGTTGGAATGGTCCAAAAGTGGATCTGCGGCATTTGATTTGCTGCTGACCCAAGCCAAAATCGCCATTGATGCCCAGGATCATAAGACGGCCATGCAGCATCTCAATGCATTGACTGATCATGCCCCAAACTTTGCCGAAGGCTGGAACCTTACTGCGGCAACGCTCTTCAATATGGGTAAAATTGGGCCGTCCTTGGAGGCTATTGAACGAACCTTGGCGCTAGAGCCGAGACATTTTCGGGCATTAGAGGGTTTGGTCTTCATCTTGGAGGACTCGGGCCTTTATAAAGACGCCTTTGACGTGGTGCTGATGATAGAGTCTATACATCCTCACGCTGAAATTCTATCCAAGTTGCGAGACCGTCTCGAAGTGAAAATCCAAGGGCAAGCCCTGTAACCCTTTAGGGGATTGGCCGATGGCCCCAAATAACCGTATTGTGGCCGTGCTCGGCCCCACGAATACTGGCAAAACCCATTACGCGATTGAACGTATGCTGGCACATCGCTCGGGGGTGATTGGCCTGCCGTTGCGGCTTTTGGCACGCGAAGTTTATGACAAAATTGTGGCCTTGCGGGGACCATCGGTGGTGGCCTTGGTGACCGGTGAAGAACGTATTGTGCCGGATCGGGCCAAATACTGGGTCTGCACGGTGGAGGCGATGCCTGAGGGCATGGGATGCGATTTTCTGGCGGTAGATGAGATTCAGCTCTGCGCTGACCCGGAGCGGGGCCATATCTTCACCGATCGGCTTTTGCGAGCGCGTGGCCTGCATGAAACCCTGTTTCTGGGTGCAGAGACCATGCGCAAAGCCATTGCGGCTTTGGTACCTACGGCGGATTTTCTGTATCGTGATCGCTTTTCCGAACTGAGCTACAGCGGGCAAAAAAAAATTAGCCGCATGCCAGCACGCTCGGCAATTGTGTCGTTTAGCGTTGATAATGTGTACGGAATTGCGGAGCTTTTGCGGCGACAAAAAGGCGGTGCTGCGGTTGTCATGGGGGCTTTGAGCCCTCGGACCCGTAATGCGCAGGTTGAGATGTATCAAAATGGCGATGTGGATTATCTGGTGGCCACAGATGCCATTGGCATGGGGCTGAACCTTGATGTGAACCATGTTGCCTTTTCGGCGACCTCCAAATTCGACGGCAATCGCATGCGGCCTTTGATGGCAAATGAATTAGCCCAAATCGCAGGCCGCGCCGGTCGACATATGAACAACGGCACTTTTGGCGTAACGGGCGAGGCGGGACCTTTACATGATGAGGTGTTGGAAGCGATCACAGAAAATCGCTTTCAGCCTCTGTCTAAACTTTACTGGCGCAATTCTAAGCTGCAATTTGGCACAACAAAGGCGCTCATTGCGTCGCTGGAAACCCATACTGACAACGATTGGCTGACCCGCGTGCGTGAAAGCGATGACCTTGGTGCGCTAAAAACATTAGTTGAAGATGTAGAGGTGCAAGCGCGGGCCAGTGACGGGGCCTCGGTGACTTTGCTTTGGGATGTTTGCCGAATCCCGGATTTCCGCGGTATTTCAGGGCGAGAGCATGCGGATCTTCTGAGTGTTATTTACAACTATCTGCATGAAAAAGGTCAAATTCCGCAAGTTTGGCTCGCACGTCAAATAAATAGGATCGATAACACGCAAGGTGACATAGACGCATTGTCGAAAAGATTGGCCTATATCCGAACTTGGACCTATGTTGCACAGCGTAAAGGCTGGGTTGATGATCATAGCCATTGGCGAGACGCAACTCGCGCTGTAGAAGATCGCCTGTCAGACGCGCTCCACATTGCGCTGACCCAAAGATTTGTCGATCGGCGCACATCTATATTGATGCGGCGATTGAAACAGAAGGAGAGCCTTGTGGCTGACGTGAATAAAGATGGTGAAGTGACTGTTGAAGAGCAGTTTGTAGGGCGGCTTGAGGGCTTTCGATTTCAACAAGATGTGAGCGGCTCTCCTGATGAGGCCAAAACTCTGCGCAGTGCGAGTTTGCAGGCCTTAACACCTGAGTTTCATCTGCGGGCTGACCGCATGTATAATGCGCCGGACACTGAATTTGATTTCACTGAACAGGGTGGTTTGATGTGGGGCACTTCGGCTGTGGGTAAATTGATCCCCGGTCCCGATGCGCTCAAACCCCACGTTCAAGCCTTCGTTGACGTTGAAGCTGGCCCTGAGGTTACAGAAAAAGTCACCCGTCGCCTGAAGCATTTCATAGACCGCAAAGTCTCTACATTGTTTGAACCTCTGTTGAACATGCAACGCGACGAAACCCTGACTGGCATGGCGCGTGGCTTTGCGTTTCAAATGATCGAGGGCTTGGGCCTGTTGGATCGTGCGGATGTGGGCGAAGATGTGAAATCTCTGGACCAAGAATCCCGGAGCGCACTGCGCAAGCATGGCATTCGGTTTGGTCAATTCACTGTGTTTATGCCGCTGCTTTTGAAACCGGCTCCAACGCGTCTGCGTTTGTTGCTGTGGTCTTTGGCGTCTGGCTTGCAAGAATTCCCTGAAGCGCCGCCTCCAGGTTTGGTGACGGTTCCAACGGATGACAAGGCGCCTGAGGGCTATCACTTGAAATCTGGCTACCGTGCCGCTGGTGAACGGGCTTTGCGCGTTGATATGGCGGAACGTCTGGCGGATATGCTGCGCACGCAAGACACGCGTGGTGGATTTGAAGCTACGGCTGATATGTTGTCGATCACCGGCATGACCTTGGAACAGTTTGCCAATTTGATGCAGGGTCTTGGCTATCGCGCTGAAAAAGCCGAGCGGGTGAAGGTGAAAGCCATGCCCGTAGTGGATAAAGCTGAGGCTGTGGCACCAGAGGCTGATGCGGGTGATGCAACTGCGGATGAAGCGCCGGTAGCTGAAGCGGTGTCGGAAGTTACGCCAGAGATTACTTCGGTGGATGAGGCTGACCCTGAACAACCAGTTGAAATGGAAGTGTTCTACACCTTTGCTTGGGGTGCGCGCCGACCAGAGCGCATAGCGGATGCTCCGCGTAAAAACGCCAAGCCACGGGGTAAGCCTCAGAATGATAAGGGCGCCAAAGGCAAGCGCGGTAAAGGGCCACGCCGTGACACCAAAGCGGAAACCTTCCAAGCGCGTCCACCGAAGCATGAAAAACCAATTGATCCCGACAATCCTTTTGCCGCGGCTTTGATGGGGTTTAACAAAAAGTGAGTGAAGCAAAGCCGGGCTTGCGGGTTGATAAATGGCTATGGCAGGCCCGCTTTTTCAAAACTCGAAGTCTGGCTGCGAAGCTCGTGCAATCGGGTAAGCTGCGTTTGAATGGTGATTTGATCTCCAAACCGGCGCGCAATGTCAGCTCTGGGGATGTGTTGACCTTCCCAAAAGATTTAGAAACAAGGGTTATTGAAGTTTTCAAGCTTGGCACCCGCCGTGGTCCTGCACCTGAGGCGCAATTGCTCTACCGCGACCTTGCACCGCCCACGCCGAAACCCGCATACTCTGTCAGCCCGAAAGCCGATCACAAGCCAACAGCCAGAGACCGAAGGGCTATACAAAAATTTAAACAAGATCTTGAACATAACTAAGCCAAGCCCAACTTGCTAAACATGCCCGCGCCGTTTATGCGAACCCGGAAGACAAAGGAAAGTGTGAATTATGACATATGTGGTCACCGACAATTGCATCGCCTGTAAGTTCACAGACTGCGTTGAAGTGTGCCCCGTAGATTGTTTCTACGAAGGGGAAAATATGTTGGTGATCAATCCTGATGAATGTATTGACTGCGGCGTTTGCGAACCAGAATGCCCAGCCGATGCTATTCGCCCGGACACTGAACCCGATATGGAAAAATGGGTTGATTTTAACCGCAAGTTTTCAGAGTCTTGGCCGGTGATTATCACTAAAAAAGATCAACTCCCCGAAGCTGAAGATCGTGACGGTGAGGAAGATAAATTGGAGAAATATTTCTCTGAAGCAGCAGGCCCAGGCGGCTAAATGGTGCCGCTTTATTAACGCCTCATTATCTGCTACGCTGTCTTAGAAATGACAAGCTGTAGACCCACACACAGCGCCTAGAGCATCCACTTTAAACCGATTTTAAGGCTGGCTCCTTAGAGAGGGTGGGTGTTTGCTTAGGCGCGAAAGGAAGAACATGACTAAAAAGAAACTTGATTTCCGCATTGACGAATTTGTTGTGTATCCGGCCCATGGTGTCGGCAAAATTGTTGGGGTTGACGAACAAGAAGTTGCGGGCATCACCCTGGAACTTTTCGTCGTGGCTTTTGAAAAAGACAAAATGACCCTGCGGGTTCCAACTCACAAGGCGATCGAAGTGGGTATGCGTCCGCTGGCGACGCCGGATGTGGTTGCGCATGCCATGGCCACCTTGCGTGGCAAAGCTAAAGTGAAACGAGCCATGTGGTCACGCCGGGCGCAAGAATATGAGCAGAAGATCAACTCTGGTGATCTGATCGCCATCGCCGAAGTGGTCCGCGATTTGCACAGAACCGATGACCAACGTGAGCAAAGCTATTCTGAGCGTCAACTTTACGAAGCCGCTTTGGAACGTCTGACCCGTGAGATTGCGGTTGTGAATGGAGCCGAAGAGGTCGTTGCAGGTCAAGAGATCACTGATGTGCTGATGGCGCGGATTGTTCCGGTTATCGCCTCCTAAACCTCAGGCTTGATTTAAAGTGATTGCACCGCCAGAGCCCTAGGGTTTTGGCGGTATCTTTATGTCGAGCTCAGGTTAACGCAATGACACAGATGAGGGCGCTGGCTTCTGCAACTTGCTGAGTCGCACCCAAAATATCACCAGTTTGACCGCCGATTTTTTGCTTAGCAATTGCACCCACAGCCCAAGCTGCCAAAGCTGCACCAAACACTGCGGGCCAGGCACCGGTGATCAAGGCCACGATAACGCCAATTAGGATCGCCAGAGTCGCTGTTGAGCGCGTTGGACGCCCTACCTGAGCTGATAGGCCGGATGCTCTGGCATTGGGCAGCCATGCCATCACAGGCACCATCACAGCGCGCGACATGGCCATAATCCCAATGACGGGCCAAATGTCTTGGTTTGTAAGCTGGCCATAGAGTGCGGCTTGAAGGCCTAGAAAAGACACCAATCCAACAACGCCGTAGACACCAATATGACTGTCTTTCATGATCTCTAACCGTTGCGCAGGCGTCCAGCCGCCCCAAAGCCCGTCCAAACTGTCGGCCAAACCGTCATAATGCATCGCTCCGGTGACAAAGGCCGTTGTGGCAACGATGAGAAAGCCAATGGCAAGTACAGGCAGCTGCGCGGCCATGCCGAGCCAAGCCGCCGCTGCACTGATAGTACCCAGTATGAGGCCAGCCACGCTATAGGCCCAGCATTGATGAGCGCCGCGCGCCTCGGCCCAGCTGGCATCTACCCGCACCGGCAGGCGGCTCAAGAGCGCTAAAGATACTGCAACATCCGCCCATTGTGGGCGCCAAGTGTCGCGGTCAGACATTAATAAGGGCCTTTCGTCGCATGGGCTTATTTGAGTGTTGGGTAAACAAGGGTTTAACACCAATCAAGGGATTCTCTTCATCATGGATGCATTTTCTACTTTGGTCGAATTTCGCAGCTTTATGGCTGACTTACCAGAGGCTGATCTGCTGGCAAAATCGGCGGCTACAGAGCGCAATTCTCTGCTGACCAAGCCGGCGGGGGCTTTGGGCGATTTGGAAAATTTGGCGATTTGGTATGCGAGTTGGACCGGCAATGGTCGCCCAAGCCTTGAGGCGCCTCAAGTGGTTATTTTTGCTGGCAATCATGGCGTTGCGGCGGCTGGCGTTTCGGCCTTTCCGCCAGAAGTAACCCAGCAAATGGTTTATAATTTTCAAGCGGGTGGCGCTGCAGTTAACCAATTGTGCAAAGCCTTTGGCGCGAAAATGGATGTGGTTGCTTTGGATTTGGAGCGACCAACTCAGGATTTCACCAAAGCCCCGGCGATGAGCGAGGATGAGCTTTTGTCGGCCCTGCAAACCGGTTGGCGCGCAGTGGATCCGGCGGCTGATTTATTTGTTGCAGGCGAAATGGGCATTGGTAATACTACACCTGCGGCAGCGATTGCGGCGGCTCTATATGGCGGCGGCGCTCAGGCTTGGGTCGGGCGCGGCTCTGGGGTTGACGATGCGGGGTTCGCCTTGAAGCGCTCTGTGGTCGATGCAGGGCTTGCACGTCATGAAGCCATCTTGGTGGATCCTTTGGCTGTATTGCAAACGTTAGGCGGGCGCGAAATTGCGGCCATGTCTGGGGCGATCGCTGCGGCACGTGCACATCGGATCCCGGTGTTACTGGATGGGTTTATCTGTGCCGCTGCGGCGTCTGTTTTACATGCATTGAACCCCAAGGCTTTGGACCATACCCAAGCTGGGCATTTGAGTGCAGAAGGTGCCCATGCGAAATTGCTTGGGCATCTTGGTAAAAAGCCACTTTTGTCGCTTGGCCTGCGTTTGGGGGAAGGTTCTGGTGGGGCGCTGGCGATTGGCGTTGTAAAAGGCGCGGTGGCCTGTCTTTCAGGAATGGCCACTTTTGCAGAAGCCGGCGTGTCTGACACCTAAATTCACTAGCCGCGTGGCATGTCGAGGGTGATGGAGCGGCCAGAAATGGCATAGGTAAGGGTGGCCGCGCTGATAGCGGTGACGCGGCCGCCATTCAGGCGATCTCCCACTTTCACCTTGAGAACTTTGCCATTAGCCAGCCGGACCAAAGCATTCGGATTGCGCTTGGTGCCTGTGATGCCAATCAGGTTTATATCGCGCAGGTTTAGAACGTTTTTGACGGTTGCAGCCTGTATCACCGACATGCTGCTTGCTGCTGTAGGGGCTTGCACTTCCGACGGTTTCGCGACCGTGGGGGGCGGGGTCAAAGCTGCAAACTCAACACCTCTTGGGCGCATCTCGGGTCTGAGGGAGATAGCTACAGATTGGGCATTTGTAAAAAGCTCTATTTCCGGCGGCACTTGCGCCGGGGGCGGGCGCATAGCGGGCCTGAACAGCGCCAATTCGTCTTGTGGAATGTCAGTCAGGGCAACACTTTGAATCTCCACATCTAAATCATCGGGGCGCGCCATGGGGTGATCCTCGGCGGATATATCAAAATTGGCGGATACGAGCGGCGGCAATGCAGCGGGTTCTGGCTGCGTGGGAGTTGGGTTTTCCTCTAAAAGAGTGGGCACACTAGCCGGATCCTGCGCCATCGTTGCGGGCAAACCTTGCGCATCTGCCTGTCCTATTTTGGGATCCAGCGCTGCCTCTGCCACATCGGCATCTGTCGCTTCGGTATCGGCGAAAGGGGATATGGGAGGCACGGTCCAAACGCCGGTATCAGAGAAACGTTGTTCCGCTGGGGTGATTGGTTTGGGGTCTGAAACGAATTTGCGCCCAGCGATCTGATCGCTCGGCGCAGGCTCCTTTGGTGAGGCGGTTTGTATATTGGTGGCGAGCGCTGTGGCCGTATCCGGCGGTAATTCTTGCACTGTCACAGGGGGGATGACGATCTGTTTCCCGCGCTGTTCCACAGAATCTTCTGGCCTGGCCTCCAAAGGAGGTTTCGTTTCGCTAGCGCCCAAATCAGCCATCATTTCCGTGTCGGATCCGCCAAAGCCAAACCATCGCGCAAGCGTATCGCGCCCAGCCGTGGCGGCCCAAGCCGCGATCGTCAACATGGAAATCAGCAGCAGAGTTGTCAAAATTAGCGCTAAAAACCGTGGCTTGCCCCCGACTTGGGCTTGGAGCGTATTGATGGGCGCTTTGGCCTGTGCGGCTTGTTTATTTTTAGCCGCCCGGCGTTTCGAAATAGTGGCCATAAATGCCTGAAGCATGTTTGGTCTTCTGCTGGAGAAGGGGAGCTCAGGCTGTAGTTCTGTCGTCCATGGCTTTGGTGTTTGATCTTCAGTTAGGGACGCGGTCACGTCAGGCGCGGCCGTCGTGTTTGCAGCGGTGGATGGTTTTGCGGCACCAAGTCGCGGCGCCTTATCTGAAGGTACATCGGTGCCTGTGGCGATGGCTGCGAATTGCTTTGGCTTTGGGCTTTGGGAAGACTTTGTGAGAGGTGGCGTTGGCATAGATAGGGCCAATTTTTCTAACTGCTCCAAAACATCGGTTGGTTTTTCGAGAGGTGCAGACGGCAGAGCAGGTTCGGGTGCTGAAGGCACTCCCAGCTTTTCCGCCGAAATATAAGACTGCATGGGACGGGCTGGCATCTCTGACGGTGCTTGATCTGGATGGAATACCGCAAACTGATTGCCCCATCCTTCATCAGGCAACGCTACGAATCCTAACGCGTTAAAGTCAAAGCTCTTAGCAAAATCCCCGGCCTCGATAAGTGTGTCGTGGGTCACTGCGGCCACAGCTGTGCCCTGAGGTGTATTAAACCAATCGATGCAAAGTTCCGCAATGTCATAGGGTGTTTGCCCTTCCAAGGCCGCCTTGACATCCGCTGGCGTCAGATTGGAAGCTTCAAGCTGTAGCGCCTTCACTTGGTCCGATGGCAAAACTATCAACACATCAAAGGGATCGGTGCCCTCGGGGCGCGCCAGTGCTTTTAGATGCGCCAAAGCCTCCGGCAGCTTGGGATTATCTGGATCTACCGCCCCGAGACGCACCCATTCGCCTGCCTCTGATCTTTGATCAAGGGCGATGCTGTTGGTCGACAAATGCAGCAAGAACGGCGGTGTCATCAATTTCCTCAATTTGGTGGGGGGCCACTGAGTGACCTAGTTAAACTTACATACTACAGATAATCGTGCAACGCATATGCATGATAATATTGCGCTTGGCTTCTGTGAATTAGTTTTTAGTTGTATAATCAACCTTTCAGAGTGAAACGGACCGGCAATTCTTTGATGGAGTTTGCGCTTTTTAACTTTTAATAAGGACCATGGCCCATGCTCACACCTTTTCACCTTGCCATCAATGTCACCGATTTGGATCAAACACGGGGCTTTTATGGGGATGTCCTGGGCGCAAAAGAGGGTCGCAGCACTGAGACATGGGTGGATTTCGATTTTTTTGGCCATCAACTTTCGTTTCATCTTGGGCCAGTTTTGAAAACCGAAAGCACCGGTTATGTGGGGGAGCACTTGGTGCCGATGCCACATTTTGGCATGGTTTTGGCCCTGCCTGATTGGCGGGTGTTGGCCAGCCGCTTACATGCCGCTGAGGTGGTGTTTGTTATTCCACCATCGGTACGCTTTGAAGGTGAGCCGGGCGAGCAATGGACGATGTTTTTCCGCGACCCATCTGGAAATCCAATTGAGTTTAAGGGCTTCACCGATTTAGACCGGGTGTTTGCGAGCCACTAACCAACCTTAGCGCATCCAAAACTATTTAATTTCCTACGGCTGATCTGACCACCTCAAAAGCATACGGTCATTCTGAATAAGTTCTTGTCGCGTCGTTAGCTGCCCTTGGTTCCAACCGCGGTATTGGTAAACCTATGGCTAATTTTCGACCGTCGCTATGGGTGAGCTGAACGGCCGCTATGGGCCTATTCTGTTGAAAAACTCTTCTTGATTTAGGCACGTTCGACTGATTCAATTTCCTTATTGATTTGGAGGATTGATCGCGATGTTGGGACCAAAGCAAGAAGCACAAAGCGCCCTATTTTACGATTTCTCGATTGAGGATCATGTTCCCCACGATCACGTATTAAGGGCAATTGACGGCATCATTGACTTATCCGGTATTCGCCAACACCTGTCGGAGTTTTATAGCACGACTGGCCGCCCTTCCGTTGATCCGGAGCTGATGATGCGCATGTTGCTCGTCGGATATATTATGGGCATCAGGTCTGAACGGCGGCTCTGCGATGAGGTCCATCTCAATCTGGCGTATCGTTGGTTTTGCAAGCTTGATCTGACAGATCCAATTCCAGATCACTCAACTTTTTCCAAAAACAGACATGGTCGTTTCTGTGACAGTGATCTGTTGCGCCATGTGTTCGAAACCGTTGTCGCTCAATGCATCGATGCAGGGCTGGCGAGCGGTCAGCGTTATGCAGCGGATGCGAGTATTATTGCTGCTGATGCTAACCGACAGCAATCTACACCGAAGGTTGATTGGGACCCTGAGGCGATTGACCCGAATGAAGCGCCACGCGCCGTTAGGGAATATCTGGAAACACTTGATGACGCCGCGTTTGGCGCGGCCAGTCCCGTTATCCCTAAGTTTATCTCGCACTCAGATCCGGCGTCCCAATGGACCGGCGCACGCGGTGGGCCTGCGTATTTTGCTTATTCCACGAACTATTTGATCGATACGGACAATGCTGTGATCTTAGATGTGGAAGCCACGCGATCCATTCGGCAGGCCGAAGTTGGCGCGGTTAAAACGATGATTGATCGCGTGCAAAAGGTGCATAATCTTATGCCTGAACACCTAATTGCCGACACAGCTTATGGATCAGGACCAATGTTGGATTGGCTGGTCGAGAAGCGCGGGATTGCACCGCATATTCCTGTAATTGACAAATCTGGCCGCAAGGATGGGACTTTTGAGCGTGCCGACTTCACCTTTGATACCGAAAATGACCTGTACATTTGTCCCGGTGGTAACGAACTCAAGCAATATCGCCGTGCCTACAAAACGCCAAGAACCGGTACAAACAAAGACGAGACAATCCGTTATCGCGCGCGCAAATCAGATTGTGATGCATGTGCCCTAAAAGAACGCTGCACCCCAAAAGAACCACAGCGCAAAGTGACACGTTCGATCTATGAAGCGTCCCGTGATGTTGCTCGTGGATTATCGCAAACAGAGCAATATGCAATCTCGCGGAAATTGCGCAAAAAGGTCGAGATGTCATTCGCACATCTCAAACGCATCCACGGCTTAGGTCGGCTCCGATTACGCGGCCCATGTGGAGCTCACGACGAATTCATCCTCGCTGCAACCGCCCAGAACCTCAAAAAACTGGCAAAATTAGCGCCAAACCCAATCCGAACCAGAGCCACCGTGTGAAACAAGGCCGGGAGCCGTTTAATCTGTGATGGTGCCCAACAAAAAAGCCGAGTTTTTCAACAGAATAGGCCGTTTGCTACGATTTTTTAATTTTCGCGATATTGATTAAGTCCTCACTCATGATCAGCATAAGAGGTGTATTCATAAACTAATTTTAGGCCGTTTTACAGCACTGATAACTTGCTCCTGACGATTGCCGCTTGGCTGGTATATAACATTTACTGACAGGATACTGGCAATGCGACACAAGCGAGACATAAGTCCATTTTATTTCAAGTGCTTGCACCTGAAAGGCAGTGTGTTTTCTGGGTGAATAGGTGGTGGGCGACCCTGGAATCGAACCAGGCGTGCGTCTCCGCGAGGGAGTTACAGTCCCCTGCCACACCTTGCGGCCTGTCGCCCACTTAAAACTG
>Ga0302130_1000133_pt1 | contig 58908 bp, 62 predicted proteins | sample CB9_surface_MG_FD_203117 | JGI IMG/M metagenome (GOLD analysis project Ga0302130, IMG submission 203117) | Marine microbial communities from Western Arctic Ocean, Canada - CB9_surface | ecosystem: Environmental > Aquatic > Marine > Oceanic | place: Canada: Western Arctic Ocean | collected... | reverse complement strand
ATGTGTTGAGTTATAATTTCTGCGTAAAGATCATTCAAATTTGCCCAGCCCGCCTCGAACACTCCAGCCTGAATACGCGTATCTTTTTCCATTGCCAATATGCCAGTAGCAGCCCCCATCGAAGTGCCAAAAATACCCATGGTTTGAGTGTTCTTTTGCTGCTGTAAATAGTCTAAAGCAGCGTTGACATCATTCTTTTCAAAATAACCCATCGACGAAAAAGAGCGCATATTTTGACCGCTATTTCTTAAGTCCAACGCCAGTATATTAAAGCCTGCTTGATGCACGGCCTTAAACCAGCGCATACCTTCGCGCCTGTCAGCGCCATGGCCATGGACAAAAATAATCGCTTTGGTCGCCTTATCTGCTGGCACATACCAAGCGCTTAAAACCATGCCATCATCAGACTTAAAAGAAACATCTTCAAAATCCAAGTCTAGCTGTGAGGGGTCACCGCAATAAATGAAGTGTTCTTCACTGCACGTGTAAGAGGGATGCATAACATTAGAAGAGAACGTCCAAGCGAGTACAAAAACACCTATACCAGCAAGACCAAGCAAACTAACAGCAACTAAGGTCATTATTTTTTTAATATTCTTCATTGGTATGTCTTACTCAGCGTTTTCGGATAGGACTAAAAATAGAGGCCAAAAAGAATACCATCATTACTACGTTAAAATAGGTGCCGACGGTCAATGCACCATAAGGCACTGCCATATTTGTAGCTAAGGTCGCCAGTAATGGCCCACCCACGAACAAAAGAATCAATGGATTTAAAAAGACTATCCAGCGCGGATAATCTGTTTTTGCCAACAGTACCCTCACAAAGATAACTAAAAACGCCAAACCCAGCAGCCACGTGACCGTATCAGTGACAAAGGTCATGTAGCTAGCAGCCGCATCAAGTAGCACTAATGACTCGCTCCCCTGCTGATTAGCAAATTGAACAACAAAGCCATACATCCCCCACAATGCATGGTAAGCCCCAGCTATTATTATGCTAAACGCAAACAATACGGCAGTAATGGCGGCCCAAAATCGTGAGTAAAAGTTTAATTTAATATATAGATGCCAAGCGCCAAAAAGGTAGAACACCGCCGCAATAGGCCCTAGAACTCCTGATATTTGTAGCTGCTCCGTCGTCGCCAACAGCACCGCCTTTCTGCCAGGTAACAATGAGTCAATTATCTCGCTGACAGCAGGCATCTCACCCCAGTGAGCATAGAGTAATAAATCTCCAGCAAACATAATGACTGCCCCTAAAAACCCCAACAACCCGGAGAAAATCATTGCTTTACTGGCCGTAGGCTCTAAAGCCATTGTCTCCAGATACTTACCTTTACGTCCTAAGATATTCACTTTCCCCCTCATCTATTTATTAATCAGCGTGACAGATCATGAGTGTTTTTATAGATATAGCGATTCTTATATTAGCTTTCGGATTTAGATTTTTTAGCATAAATTTCTGTTCTATTTCGACCCTGTTTTTTCGCAAGATATAGTGCGGCATCCACATGCGCAAACAATGACCCAATACTTATTTCAGAGGAAGATACCCCAATACTCAGCGTTACTCTTTTCGCAAGGAAGTGGAGTTTCAGCATAGACCTTTTGCTAACTAGCAAAATAATCGCTTATAAGCTCACAAAAATCTTCTCGGTGGACGTCTTGGGTTATAAAGGAGGTAACTAGCCTTGAGAACATTTCATGTTCACCGAGAGTAATGTTGGGCGGCAATGTATCAACATACCAGTCATAAAATTCTGCACCAGCGGCCTGTAAATGATCTGCCAAATCTTTAGGCATGATGACAAACAGCTCGTTAGAGTGCACCGGCCATACCAGTTTTAATTGATCAAAAGCTATTATTTGTTTGGCTAGCGCTGTCGCCTGACCATTGGCGTGTTGAGCTAGGTCAAGCCAGTGATCATCGTTTAACCAACCGACCATTTGTGCACCAAACAGACGCCCTTTAGAAAGAAGATGGCCACCACGCTTGCGACGATGGGTGAAGGTTTGGGCTAGGTCTTTGTTAAAAAACATAACCACCTCGGCACACAGAGCACCGCATTTAGTAGCGCCTAAACAAAGCACGTCTACGCCGGCCTTCCAGGTTAGTTCTGCCGGGGTACAGCCGACGCTTGCCAATGCATTGGCAAACCTCGCACCGTCCATGTGAACGGACAGGCCATTGTCTTTGGCAACAGCAGACAGCGCGGTCACTTCAGACGGTGTGTAGACTAAGCCCGACTCGCTGGCCTGAGTAATACTGAGGGCCGCAGCTTTGACATTGTGTGGGTAGTCAGTGCCTATTATTTGGAAATAGTCTTGCAGATGTTGAGGGCTAATTTTACCTTCGCCTTGAGAGATAGGCCGCATGCGTGCACCGCCAGTAAATAGCTCTGGTGCGGTTGACTCGTCTAAAATAATGTGGGCACTGTCATGGCACAGAATACCTTCCCAGGGTTGCACCATACATGACAGTGCCAGTGAGTTTGCCGCTGTACCGGTGACCACAAAGTAGGCTTCAAGGTCACATTCAAAGACGGCCTTTAGCGCCTCTATAGCTTGCTCAGTCCAGCGGTCATCGCCATAGCCATGAGTGTACTCATTGTTGGCTTGGGTCAGCATGTCTAGTACTTGCGCTGATGCGCCTGTTTGATTGTCACTACCAAAATACATGATGTTGCTCCGCTAGAAAATAAGAACCCTTAGGTCTCTGCAGGCTGAATTTTAGTCACCGCAAAGGCGGCCAATGCACGCTCTCTAGATTCTTTAATATCCATGATGGGTGCCGGGTAATTAGTGCCAATGACGACTCCTGCTCCCGCGAGTACCTCAGGGGGTGCTAACCAAGGCGCGTGGATATATTTTTCAGGCATGCCGGCAAGTTCTGGTACATAGCGGCGAATGTAGCTGCCCTGCTTGTCGAACTTTTCGCTTTGGGTGATAGGATTAAAAATTCTGAAGAAAGGCGCGGCATCTGCGCCACAGCCAGCAATCCACTGCCAACCGGCACTATTGCTAGCCAGATCTGCATCAACCAAACAATCCCAAAACCATTGTTCGCCTTTGTGCCAATGAATGAGTAAATTTTTGACCAAAAATGAGCCCACCACCATGCGCACACGGTTGTGCATGTAACCGGTAGTATATAGTTCACGCATACCTGCATCGACCAGAGGATAGCCGGTTTTACCCTGTTGCCATGCCTGTAAATCTGCATCTGTGTTCTCTGCCCAAGGGAAAAGATTAAAGCGCACCTGCAGGTTGTCTGTTGGCAATTTAGGAAAATGATAGAGCAAATAGTAAGAAAATTCGCGCCAACCTAGCTCGCTCATAAAGGTGTCTAGACTCTGCTCATTAGTAATAAAAGCGCCCGCTTCTGCGGCGCGATGCCAGGCAATATTAGGCGAGATTTGGCCAAAATGTAGGTACGGCGAAAGTCTTGAAACATTAGCTTTATCAGGGAAATTACGCCCTTCCCTGTAGTCTTGTAACTCGTCCATAACAAATTCATCGAGGCGCTCATGGGCTGCTGTTTCACTAATGTCCCAGCGCTCCGTCATTTGCATATCCCAATTAATTTTAGGTAGTAAATTAAGAGCTTCTAGAGATAGTGATCGCACACTATTTTGTACAATTTTGATACTCTCAGGTACTGCCATTGGTCGCCTTGGCGTGGCGGATGATAAGCATCCCCGACGGTAATAAGGCGTAAATACTTTATAGGGAGTACCGTCTTTTTTAAGCACTTGCCAAGGCTCCCACAGGAGCGAGCCATTGAAACTTTCAACAGTAAGACCATCGCCCTTTAATGCTGTTTTAAGAGTAGCATCACGGGTAATCCGCCAGGGCTCATAACAACGGTTCCAGACAATCGCCGAGGCATTAGTTTGTGCCGCTAAATCACGAAGTATAGTCAGCGCATCACCCTCAAAAAGATGCAAACCTTGTTTGAGAGAACTATTTAAATCTGCCAATGCATGATGTAACCACCAGCGGCTAGCGCCGCCCATTTTCCAACTATCGGCGCCGTCATCATCAAGGATATAAACGGGGATAATGTGTCCACGCTCACAAGCAGCACAAAGCGCTGGATTGTCGGCAAGCCTAAGGTCCTGACGAAACCACATGATAGTTGATGTGTTAGCGTGTTGTAATTCAGCGATGGGATATTTCCTCTATACCGGTTTTTCTTGTACAAAAATTACGACTTAGGCGAATATTTAGATTGTTCTTAATAGCGTTACCGTACCACAAATTGTGTAATGCCAGCCGCGCAGTCTGTTATAATTTTGCCTTAAATTTTTGCTTGGAAATTACACGATGAATGTTCTGGTTATTGGCTCTGGTGGACGGGAACATGCGCTGGCTTGGAAGGCGGCTCAGTCGTCAAGCGTCGGCACTGTTTTTGTAGCGCCGGGCAATGCAGGAACGGCAATGGAGCCACGACTAAAAAACGTTGTTCTTTCTGTCAGTGACTTTAGTGCTCTAGCTGATTTTGCCCACAGCAATGAAGTTGGCTTAACCATTGTTGGCCCTGAGCAACCACTAGTGGATGGTATTGTCGATTATTTTCAGTCGCGCGGGTTAGCTATCTTTGGCCCGTCTAGTGGAGCCGCCCAATTAGAGGGTTCTAAGGCATTTACTAAAGACTTTCTTGAACGCCAAAAAATTCCGACAGCAAACTATGGCAATTTCACTGACGTTGATGCGGCGCTTGAATACTTACAGCAAGTGGGCGCGCCTATTGTGGTTAAAGCCGATGGTTTGGCTGCCGGCAAAGGCGTGATTGTGGCTATGACTATGGCTGAGGCAGAAGACGCAGTGCGCGACATGCTTGCTGGAAACGCCTTTGGCGACGCTGGTAGTCGTGTAGTGATCGAAGAATTTTTAGATGGTGAAGAGGCCAGCTTTATTGTCATGGTGGATGGCAAAAATGTTTTGCCCATGGCGACCAGTCAAGATCATAAGCGCGCTGGTAACGGGGATACGGGGCCTAATACCGGAGGTATGGGAGCATACTCACCAGCACCGGTTGTTGATGAGGCGATTTATCAGCGAATTATGGATGAGGTGATTTATCCAACGGTTAACGGTATGGCTGCGGAGGGTAATGATTACACTGGCTTTTTGTATGCTGGTTTAATGATCATGGCCGACGGAACTCCCAAGGTCATTGAATACAACTGTCGCTTTGGTGACCCAGAAACTCAGCCTATATTACTGCGCTTGCAATCAGACTTAGTCTCACACTGTATGGCCGCGCTTGAGGGGACTCTTGATCAACAAATCACTCAGTGGGATCCAAGACCTGCCATTGGTGTGGTGCTGGCTGCAGGTGGTTACCCTGGAAGCTATAAGGGTGGAGACGTTATCTCAGGCTTGTCTCAGATCACAGAATCCAAGGATCAAAAGGTATTTCATGCTGGAACTGCAATGGTCGATGGCAACGTTGTGACTAGCGGTGGTCGCGTACTCTGCGCCACGGCAATGGGCGACACGGTATCTGCTGCTCAAGTCAGCGCTTATGAAGTCGCCGCCAACATTAAGTGGGATGATGTTTATCTGCGAAATGATATAGGTTGGCGCGCCATTATCCGTGAACAAAATGGCTAATTGTCAGTAATACAAGGGAGGGTATATGCTGAGTAGTAATTTGTTTTTTAGCAATAATATTCCTTTCACATCCTTCAGCGTATCGCATCTTAAGATTGTCTATTTTTTTGTATTAGCCGGGACTCTACAAGCAATAATAACTCCGGATCCCGATGGTGGCTTCCCAAACTATGGGTTTTTTAAATATTGGTTTGTTCATTGTGGGCTAGTCCTCGTCGTCATTCATCATTTACTTGCCTTTGATCTATATCCGCAGGCTAGAGGTATATTGCGTACCTTTGTGTGGTTGAATATTTATATTTTGTGCCTGATCCCTATTAATCTTTGGTTAGGCTCTAACTACTTTTATATGATGAACAAACCGATCAATCCTTCACTATTAGACTACTTTGGTCCCTGGCCAATTTACATATTAGTTTCCGAATGCCTGGCCATGGGCTTTTTTGCTGTTGCCTATTTGCCTATATTTTGGACTAGAAAGCTACGCACAAAAATGGCTACAATAGACCCCCTAGAAACGAGGAATTTAAATCGTGAATAACCGCAAGCTTTCAGTACTGGACCAATTTATTACTCAACTTGATCATGGATTGCGCACCGTCTTAGGTGATGCCCCCATGCCAGAGAGAGTGTCTCCCGCATTTGAGGCACAGGACTCTGAACTTTCAGATAAAGATCGTGACCACGCCATTGGTCTGATGCGCGTTAATCATACCGGTGAGGTATGTGCTCAAGCGCTTTATCAAGGGCAAGCGCTAACCGCCAAGCTGCCAAATGTACGCGAACAAATGAAAGAAGCGGCGGTTGAAGAGATTGATCACTTGGCCTGGTGCGAAGAGCGCATTAAAGATCTTGGTGGGCGTACCAGTCTTTTAAATCCACTTTTTTATGCGGCGTCTTTTGGCATTGGCGCGGGTGCCGGCCTCATTAGTGACAAGTTAAGCCTAGGCTTTGTTGCCGCGACAGAAGATCAAGTATGTAGCCATTTAAAGACCCATCTCAACCAACTGCCTAACGAAGACCTCAAGAGCAGAGCAGTAGTAGAGGAAATGTTAGCTGATGAAGAGCGCCATGCGCAGGCCGCATTAGATGCTGGCGGTTACAAATTTCCCTCGCCGGTCAAAAAGGCGATGACTTTAATATCCTCGGTAATGACTAAAGGTAGCTATCGAATCTAACTAAATCCAAATAGATAGGCTTTTATACCTGTTAAGCCCGTTTTATCTCTAGATGTAAGTTATTTCTGTGAATAATTGGCGGGTACACTAGTAGGCAGCAATCAGGTAATATATCGGAAATTTTAACCATATTGAGTTGTGAAGATGAAGTCTAATGTCTTATTTATAGGGGCTTTTGCGGTTATTCTGACAATATTAGGCGTTACCCAGGGCTCGAAACTTAGTCAAAGCGATTTTGGCCAAAAAGGTACCTTCAAAATCAAACCAGCAGAGGCTTCTTGGCATTATCTTCTGGCTATTGGCCCGCTAGGCTCACTTTCAACATTTAAGATTGTTGAGCAGGGTAAAAAAACTATTATTCTCCCGAAGGGAAATCTCAGTACATGCACAAAAGATAAAGCTGAGGATATCTTGTGCTGAGTAAACTCCTGCTTCCTAACTCCTTTAGCAAGGCTGATGTCAAATTGGCTATTATGTCGTTACTAGGATTTTTATTTTATGGATTGGCAGGACTCGGTGTGATTTTTTTAATGAAGTTGCTTTCATATGTTGCCATTGGACGTGACTTTGCCTCCTCTCACGGAATAAGTCTAACCGACTCGTCTCGCCTTGGCGGGCTAGCTATTACAATTGTGGTGGGATGTTACCTCTTTGGGATATTGATGCTAACGCCCTATGTGCCCGGTGCTATGAGGTCTAATCAAGAATTCTATTTATGGCTTGCCATTGCCGCATGTGCTCTTCTCGGACTGGCAGAAGATTTAAAAGCCGACTTTTTAACACCAATACTGCGTTTGACATGTAAATTTTTGGTCTTTGGAAGTCTGTTATTTTTTTGGCCTAACTTGGTCCCTGATAAAGTTGGTATCCCCGGATTAGATCAAGCTCTTCAAATACCTATTGTCGCATGGTCAGTGATGACTGTATTTTGCGTTGGCTTTATTAATGCCTTTAATATGGCGGATGGCGCGAATGGCTTAGTGCCGGGCATCGCTACTGCCGCTTTCGCAGTTTTCTTTATTGAGTATGGAAGACCCACTGAAGGTTTTTTCCTATTTGCATGTCTTATTTTTCTTATTTTTAATGTTGTATCTGGCTGGTTCTTTTTAGGAGATATGGGAAGCTATGGCATTGGTGCAGTAATTGTTGCTTACAGTTTGAATGGCGTTGTTGCGGGTGAATTTTCAATATGGCTTATGGCATCTCTTCTGGCCTATCCCTGTTTAGACTTTTTAGTGAGTATCATAAGGCGATTAAAGGCTGGTCGTTCACCGTTTTCAGCTGACAACGACCATTTGCATAATCGCTTACATCGCCAATTAAAACGTGTTGTTAAATCTCGTGTTTTATCCAACTCTCTAACAGGACTAATTATTAGCGCGAGTTCCGCTGGTCTTACACTATTTGCCTTCATGGACTCATGGTGGCTGCCAAATAGTCCAGAATGGATTATTCTGTTTACCGCTGAGATTATGCTTTACGCGGTTGCCTTCAAACTTACCACTGACGAAAGTTCTGCGACACAATTTGCTGAGCCGCTTTAGTCCCTGTGTATATTACTAACTGATTGCGCCGTCGTGCTGCTCCATAACACCAATAATTTTATCTACTAGCCATTGATGTATGGGTGATCCAGATGTTCTCTGGTGTTGCAATAAGACCAACTTAATACTCTCCTCGTGGGGCAATTCGTCTGGAAAGGGCTTGCTAATAATGCGATGCTCTCCACGCTCCATGACTCGACTTTTTTGCGTCGCTACCATCAGGCAGTCGGTATCACAGATGGTTTCCATGGCTGTCATTAACTGATTCGTTACCAAGGCTTTTTCTCTTTTTAACCCCAGTTCCGCCAGTGTTCGGTCAAAACGAGCGTTGTTTCTAGCACTGACGCGCTTGGAAATAAGAAGGTAATACTGAACGAAGGGGTACTTCAAAATATCCTCAAGAGTCATCCTTTCTTTATTTGCTAACGGATGTCCGAGCCTCATCCAGATCGAGGGGGCATAGGTAGTCAGGGGTCGGGTAGTGACGTCATCGGTTATTCCTCTATCAATATCAATCGCAAAGTCCAATGCACCTACCGCCAAATCTCCTTCCACAGATTCAATGCCACTTGATACCGAAAGAACTAGCCCTGGCGCGTCACAGGTAACTACCCTAGTAAGTTCAGAGATAAGTGTAATAGCCACAAATTCAGGTACAGCGATTGAAATTTCACCGACATAGGTCGCAGGATCAAAGGTACCCTGACTAACCATATCTAAAATATTATCCAATAATTGGGGTAGCCTTAACTGTAACTCTCTTGCCTTGGGGGTTGGCACTAACTCATTACCTGTTCTCGTAAAGAGAGGGTCATCTAGCTGATAACGCAACCTCTGCAGTACCCGACTCATTGCTGGCTGGCTAATGAAAAGACGAGCTGCAGCGCGAGTCACACTTTTTTCTTCCAGCAATGCCTGTAAGGAAACCAGTAAATTCAAATCTAATCGACTAAGTTTTTGTAAGTTCATTTTCTGCTCCAGCAGGGTATAACCAAAACGCATACTATAAATGCATACAATGCATTGGAATTATGCCACCTCAACGCTTACATTAGTACCTCTGTCGTTAAGCAAAGATATTTAAGAATTAAGAATTAATAATCAATAGCTCTCCGACATATAGAATTCGCCCGGCGATCCAAACCCCTCTTAATCCTGCATAGGATTTTTTTAAGGGACCTCGAAAGAGGTCCCTTTTTTTTAACTTTTTTTGTTAAATAGACCCAAAACTGGTATACCAATTTTGCATGCATACAATGCATACAATGCATTAGATTTATGACTTGCGCTTGAATATAGTGCACGGGTTGGAGCAATGGTGCTCCAAAAAAGTAAGGAAATACTATGACACTCGTCTATATATTGCTCGGATTTGCCGGAGTAACGGGTGCTGCAATAGCGAAGGACGATTTCGCTAAGTTTGAAGCGCCTAACAAAGAGGCCTCGAAAGAACACTAGCATTTTTTAGGCTTGGGACTGCTGCTCTAGCAGGAATCAAGTACTGCAAATTAGTTCTAACAAAGACACTCTTAGTCCTTATTATAAGGATTGTTTGAAGGGACCTGACAAGGTCCCTTTTCTGCATCTAACACTCCCGCTTTACTATTCCTGATTTCTGGTCTAATCTTCAATGATATATTCTATTCACATTCGCATAAACTGTAGATGCACTCTAAATTCCAGGACGGAAAATTGATCAGGTGTTAGCAATGGGCAACGCCTGAGCTCTTTAAAAGGATGATTTAAATGATTAATAATGACCCTAGGCATATTAAAGACGCTGAAACGTTCCTTGCGCACGGACATCGTAAACGTTACAGCGCAAAGAGCACCATTATTTATGCGGGCGATAAAGCCGACATACTGTATTACGTGGTAAAAGGTACAGTCAGCGTCCTCGTAGAAGATAGAAAAAACAGTAAAGAGATGATTGTCGCTTATTTAAACCCAGGAGAATTTTTTGGGGAGATGGGACTTTTTGAAAGCGGCATTCGTAGCGCATGGATTAGGGCTAAAACTGACTGTGAAATTAGTGAGATTGGCTACTTAAAATTTACCGAGCTTTATCAAAAAAATCCACAATTTTTACTGTCGGTGACCAAGCAAATTGCCAAACGACTTAAGAAGACTACTCAAAACGCGAGTAATCTTGGATTTCTAGATGTCACTGGTAGGCTCGCTAGAACGTTAACTGATTTGAGCAGCCAATCCGATGCCGTCAGTCATCCCGATGGTTGGAAAATTAAAATTACGCGCCAAGAATTGTCAAAAACTATCGTTTGCTCAAGAGAAATGGTCGGCCGAGTATTGAAGGAACTTGAACTCACTGGATTCGTATCAGTTTATGGGAAAACAATGATTGTTCGCCACCCTAACGAGGGTGCAGAACAGCGAAAAAACTAGGCTAATCAAACATCTCGCGGAGTCTTAGTCCTGGATTTTTACTTCGCATAAACGTCTCCCCAACTAGGAATCCATTCACCTGCTTGTCTCGCATACGAGTAACATCCGCGCGACTGAGGATACCACTTTCAGTGATAACCGTCGTTGACGATGGAATTTTCTCGAGCAATTGATAAGTATTTTCCACAGAAACGTCAAACGTATGTAAATTCCGGTTATTGATACCAATTAATGGATTATTTAAAGGCAAAGCTCGCTCTAGTTCTGACTCATCATGGACTTCGATGAGCACATCCATACCTAGAGAAACCGCAGTATCATGTAAGTTAATTAACGCATCTTGACTTAAAGCCGAAACAATTAACAAAATACAATCAGCCTCCATGGCGCGAGCCTCATAAATTTGATAATCATCGATAATAAAATCTTTTCGAATGACTGGGAGTGCACACGCATTTCGAGCAAGTCTTAGATACTCATCCGACCCTTGAAAGAAATCTACGTCAGTAAGCACCGACAGGCAGCAAGCCCCACCCTGCTGATAGCTTTGCGCAATAAAGGCCGGATCAAAGTTCTCACAGATTACCCCTTTACTGGGGGATGCCTTTTTAACTTCAGCAATCACCGCTGCCTCTCCAGCGACGATTTTGTTGGTAATAGCCTTCGTAAAACCTCTCGGTGCAGAGGCCTCAATAATCTTTTCCATCAACATAGACTGAGGTGTAACAGCACTGTGCTCAATAATTTCTTCCCGCTTGCGGGCTAATATTTTCTTTAATATTGTCGGAGTGTCTGTGTTCATGAACTTCTCTCTTAACGTCACACTAAATGCTGTTTGTAAAACTCGCAAGCTGATCAATTTTAGCCCTTGCTGCGCCACTACTGATGGATTTTTGTGCCATCACTACACCCTCTTTGACTGACTCTACGCATCCAGCAACATAGAGTGCTGCGCCAGCATTAAGTGCAATTAAATCTGCCGCCGTTGACGCTCCTCCATTTAGTGCTGAAACAATCATCTCAAGTGATTCTTTGGCATTCGTTACTGACAATCCCTTAAGTGATTGCCTGAAACCAAAATAATCCTCTGGTAATAAAATATACTCATTAAGGTGCCCATTTTTATACTCAGCAACATGGGTTTCAGCAGCAATACTAATTTCGTCCAAACCATCAGCCGAGCTTACTACCATGATATGCTCTGCTCCCAAGTGACCCAAAACTTCGGCCATTGGACGGCATAATGCTTTGTCGTAGACACCAATAAGTTGTCGTTTTACTCCGGCCGGATTAGTCATCGGCCCCAGAATGTTGAAAATAGTGCGCATCCCTAGTTCCTTTCTAGGGCCAATCGCATACTTCATTGCACTATGGTGAGCAGGCGCAAACATAAACCCAATACCTACCTTGTCAACACAGGCCGCGACTTGATCAGCGCTAATATTTAAATTTACACCCGCTTCTTCTAGTAAATCTGCAGCACCACTTTTACTACTTACCGAACGATTTCCATGCTTAGCTACACGACCGCCCGCAGCTGCAACAACAAAACTGGAAACCGTCGAGACATTAAATAAGTTTGACTCATCACCACCTGTACCGACAATATCAACAAGACATTCACCACTAACATCAACACCGGAAACAAGTTCACGCATTACCTCTACGGCACCAGTGATCTCACCAATACTTTCACCTTTGATACGCAAAGCCACCAAAAATGCTCCAATTTGTGCATCGCTAGTCTCGCCAGACATAAGCTGAAGGAACACGTCATACATCTGCTCTCGCCTAAGATCATGACCCTCAACAACTTGGGCAATTGCTTGTTTTATATTCATTGCCTATGACTCCAAAAAGTTGCGCAACAAATCATGTCCATGCTCAGTGAGAATTGATTCCGGATGGAACTGCACACCTTCGATGGCTAATTGTTTATGCCGCACACCCATAATCTCATCCAGAGAACCGTCTTCATTTTCAGTCCATGCGGTCACTTCAAGACAGTTGGGTAGTGTGCTCTGCTCAATCACCAGTGAATGGTAACGTGTCGCCACAAAATGTGGGCTAAGGCCTTTAAAAACGCCCGTATTATGATGACAAATTCTAGAGGTCTTACCATGCATCACCTGTTTGGCCCGCACAATTTTACCGCCAAAGGCCTGAGCAATACTTTGATGGCCTAAACAAATACCTAAGATTGGTAATTTATCTGCAAAGTAGCTAATTGTCTCAACTGAGATTCCCGCTTCATTCGGCGTACAAGGACCAGGAGAAATAACAATTTTTTCTGGCGCTAGGCTTTCAATATCAGTAATGGAAATTTCATCATTCCTCACCACCTTCACGTCAGCTTTCAACTCAGCTAAGTACTGAACAATGTTGTAGGTGAACGAATCGTAATTATCTATCATTAAAATCATTGTTTTACCCCACAAACCATTGCCGCAGCGCGCATAACAGCTCGCGCTTTATTCATCGTTTCTTCCCATTCCAGCTCAGGTACTGAATCAGCAACAACACCTCCTCCAGCTTGAACGTGGAGCTCATTATCTTTAATGACTGCAGTACGAATCGCTATCGCCATATCCATATTACCATTCCAGCCAATATAGCCGACCGCGCCTCCGTAAATATTACGCTTTACCGGTTCGAGTTCATCAATAATTTCCATTGCTCTAATTTTGGGCGCCCCACTTAGGGTTCCTGCTGGCAAAGTGGCCTTGAGCACATCAATTGCACTCATATCTTTATTGACTTGGCCGACTACATTTGAGGTGATATGCATAACGTGAGAATAGCGCTCAACCACCATCTGTTCGGTAACCTCCACCGAGCCCGCTTGACTAATTCTGCCAACGTCGTTACGACCCAAATCTATTAGCATAAGATGCTCAGCTATCTCTTTTGGGTCCGCCAGCATCTCTTTCTCTAGCAATCGATCATCGGCATCGGACTCTCCCCTGCGACGAGTGCCTGCAATAGGCCTTACCGTGACCTCTCCGTCCTCCAGACGTGCCAAGACCTCAGGAGAAGACCCCACGATATGGAAACCATCCAAATCGAGAAAATACATATAGGGTGAAGGGTTTAAGCGACGCAATGCTCGATAAAGATTAATCGGCTGATCGTGGAAAGGGGCTGTGAACCGCTGTGAAGGAACCACCTGCATAATGTCCCCAGACAGCGTGTACTGTTTTACCTTTTCTACAGCCCGCTTATAATTTTCTTTCCCAAAACTTGATACAAAAGCCTCTTCACCGAGACCATCACTCTGCAGGTTCATTGGCGGTAAATCTGGCTTGGGCTCGGCAAGCTTTCGCTCTAATTCATCAAGCCTCGCTTCAGCGTCCGCCAAAGCATTAGGATCTTTAGCATCCACATGCACCACTAACATAATCGTGCCCGACAAGTTGTCGAAAATGGCCACTTCATCCGAGGCCATTAACAGTATATCGGGCGTGCCTAACTGATCGGGAGGTGCACTTTTGGATAACCTCGGCTCAACATAACGCACAGTGTCATAGCCAAAGTAGCCAACCAGTCCGCCGGTAAATCGGGGTAGGTCTGGCAAATCTGGCATACTAAAAAGTGCTCTAAATCGCTCGACCTCTCCCAACGGATCATCGGTATTACGTGTGACCATTGGCTTGCCGTCTCGAATAATCTCTAACCGATTGCCATAGAGTTTAAGTACAGTCGAGGTCTGCATACCAATCAACGAGTAACGTCCCCATTTTTCACCGCCTTGAACTGACTCAAACAGGTAGGAGTTAGGCCCAAAAGCAAGCTTTAGGTAAACACTAAGTGGGGTTTCTAAGTCCGCGAGTACTTCACGAGTAATGGGAATTCTATTAAAATTTTGGGTAGCTAACTTGGCAAATAAATCAGGGTTCATGACCGCTTCCTAATGTTCATTTTATTGGATATATGCGAGCGCACTGGACGCTCAAGGCCAATTAACCTCGCCAACGCCAAATACCCACATAAAAATCAACAAACCAAGTGTCTTTCAAAACTAATTCCTTTATGAACTTTAATTGTAACGGATTGTTTCATACCAATAAATCTATGACTGCTACTAATCCTAGCGAACGCTTGCCAGTTCAGCCCGGAGCTTAGCAATAATATCAGCATAATCTGGCTGACTAAAGATGGCTGAACCAGCAACAAACGTGTCAGCACCAGCGGCAGCTATCTCGGCGATATTATTAACACCGACACCGCCATCAATCTCAAGTCGGATATCATGACCACTACTGTCGATCATGCTCCGCGCTTGCTTTAACTTATCAATCGTCGAGGGAATAAACTTTTGCCCTCCAAACCCTGGATTCACTGACATCAAGACCAGCATATCCATCTTATCCATTACCCATTGAGCTGTATCCAAACCGGTCGCAGGATTAATCACCAATCCCGCTTTACAACCCAAATCACGTATCAGCTGCAGGGATCTATCAACATGTGTTGAAGCCTCTGGATGAAAAGTAATGTAATCAGCACCGGCATCAGCGAACATACGAATCATTTCATCCACGGGGCTAACCATGAGATGAACATCGATTGGCGCGGTTACACCATGATCTCGCAGAGCTTTGCACACCATCGGACCAATTGTTAGATTGGGCACAAAGTGGTTATCCATAACATCAAAGTGAATTATGTCGCCACCTGACGCAAGCACACTATCAACTTCTTCGCCGAGTCGCGCAAAGTTGGCCGCCAAAATAGAAGGGGCAATCAAGTAATCAGCCATAACACACCTGTATTTAAATATTCTTAGATTATTTTGAAGGCATTATATACCGCGATTAAGGTCTGTGGTGAACCCAAGAAAAAAAAGGCCACTTAATTAAGCGGCCTTTTCGTTTATTTACAAAAGGGATAAATTAATTTTCTTCGTTCAATTTCTCTTCTTCCCTTGTAGCCTCTCTCTTTGCTCGCATGCCTTTCTTCTTTTTCATCATTTCCTTACGCACGGCTTTGCCCGCTTCTTTGGCCTCTTTTTTGCTTATGTAACCATTGTCGTCGCTATCCATTTTGTTAAAGCGCTCGCGACCCTTATCGGCCTGCATGGCAATAAAAGCCTCGTGTTCGTCGTAGGATACCTGGCCATCTTTATCAGAATCTGCCATTTTGAAAAGTTTGCTTACAGGCCCGCCTTGTCCATTGCCTCTATGATGATCAGCCGCCACAGAAAAAGACAGTGTCATCGCCAATACCAAAAATAAATAAGTTCTCATAATTATCTCCTTCGTTTTATTTATCTCTATAAACGATGGCCAACACATTTGGTTGACCATCAAAAAAACTAGTTAGTAACTATAATCCTTAAATTGCTCGCGAAGATCTTTTTTACTGATTTTACCGGTGGCTGTATGAGGAATTTCATCGACGAAAACACAATCTCCAGGAATCCACCATTTAGCGATCTTTCCCTCCAGAGAGGCAAGAATAGAGGCCTTATCTGGAGTGACTCCTTCTACGGGAATAACGATGAGTAGAGGACGCTCTGTCCATTTGGGGTCGGCAACACCAATCACAGCTGACTCTTGAACATGCGGATGCGACATTGCCGCATTTTCAACATCAATAGAACTAATCCACTCGCCACCAGATTTAATAACATCTTTAACGCGATCGGTAATGATGACATAACCATACTCATCAATTGAGGCCATATCTCCAGTATCGAACCAACCATCTGTATCTAATGCAGGCTTATCTTCCAAACGATAGTAACCCTCACAAACCCAAGGACCCTTAACAAGTAATAATCCTGATGCCATCCCATCCCACGGTAGATCTTTATTGTCTGCATCGACAATTTTCATCTCTACACCATAAACAATCCGACCGGCACGCACACGATAGGCATCTTTTTCTTCCTCAGTACAATCTTTCATCCACGCCATGGGTTTGTTGTATGACCCTAAGGGACTCATTTCTGTCATACCCCAACCAACATGCATATAAATGCCGTACTCATCCATGGCCTTCATCAGAGATAGCGGACAGGCTGAGCCGCCAGCCACTACCTTTTTTAAACTCTCTACAGTTTTACCTGATTTTTTAAGATAATCCACCAAGGCCAGCCAAACAGTTGGCACACCCAACGAATAAGTCACCTTCTCAGCATTAATGAGCCTCGTCAGAGTCTCACCATCAGCCATCTTAGGTCCGGGGAATACCAGCGTGCAGCCACTCATAGGGCCGTTATAGGCCGTTCCCCAAGCGTTAACGTGAAACATGGGTACTATAGGCATAATGACATCGCTACAAGAGATATTCATCACGTCGGGAAGAGAGCCAACTATGGAATGCAGCACTGTACTGCGATGACTGTAAACTACCCCCTTAGGATTGCCGGTAGTACCTGAGGTGTAGCACATTGAGCTAGCGGTTTGCTCGTTAAGGTCTGGCCACTCAAAGGTATCTTTTTGCCCACTAATAAATGTTTCATAACAATGTACATTAGCTAGTTGAGTCTCAGGCATATGCGCCTCATCAGTAAGTACCACATAACCTCTGACAGTTGGAAGCTTGTCTTTTAGTGACTCCAGCAAGGGAACGAACATAGGGTCGGTAAACACCCACTGGTCTTCAGCATGATTGATAATGAAATCAATTTGTTCAGGGAATAACCGTGGGTTAATGGTGTGACAAATTTGTCCAGAACAGGAAATCGCATAATAAAGTTCAAAGTGTCTGTAGTCGTTCCACGCTAAAGTGGCAATACGGTCTCCTTGCTTAAATCCAACGCCCTCTAATGCATTCGCAAGCTGACGGACTCTTCGAAAAGCATCACCATAGGCATAACTGTGGTGTGGGTTATCAGAGGTAACTGAGACAATTTTACTCTTGCTGTGAATTCGATCTGCATGTTTCATGATCGAGGTTATTGTCAGCTGTGAATCCATCATTAAGCCGTTCATGGGTGTTCCCTCTAAAGTTTATTATTTAAAGGTAAAAGGGTATCACTAGCGGATTCGCAAACAAAACAAATTTATCTAAAATAACTGATCAAATGAAGAGGAATCTTTAATAATGGCATCGCTGGTGAGATTAATTCTATTTTGGAAACTCAGGAAAATACGGCAAAGAGTAATTATTGCGCTCCTCTTTACTAATATGCTTTGGTGAAACTGCTTTCTCACGAGCAACCTCCAGGGTAATAAGTCCCTCATCAACAAGGGTACTCAAACTTTGATCTAATGTTTTCATCTCCAATGAGCTACTGGTTTGTATGACGGAATATATTTGCGCCACTTTATCTTCCCTAATTAGATTTCGAACTGCTGGGATTCCAATCATAATTTCATGGGCAGCAATGCGCCCGCCACCGACTTTTTTAAGTAGAGTTTGAGTGACAACTGCCTGTAATGAGTCTGATAACATCGAGCGTATCATGTCTTTTTCTTCCGCGGGAAATACGTCAATAATACGATTTATTGTCAGAGCCGCAGAAGTGGTGTGAAGTGTCGCGAAGACTAAGTGGCCTGTTTCTGCTGCAGTCATGGCCAAACGAATAGTTTCCAAATCACGCATTTCTCCGACCACGACTACATCAGGGTCCTCGCGAAGTGCTGAGCGTAAAGCTTGACTGAAACTTTGTGTATCACGGCCCACCTCTAACTGATTAATCAAACATTTCTTGCTTTCATGCACAAACTCTATGGGGTCCTCAATCGTTAAGATATGGTAGCCTCGATTTTTTGTTGATGTAATCAACCATCGCTGCTTGAGTTGAAGACTTGCCGGACCCGGTAGGGCCAGTGATGAGTACCAAGCCACGGGGCAGTAAAGAGAGCTTTTTAAATATCTCTCCTAATCCCAGTTCATTTAGTGTTGGAATCGCTGAGGGGATAGCGTGGAAAACCGCAGCTTCGCCACGGTTCTGATTAAATATATTAGCCCTAAATCGAGCAACATCTGGAATTTCAAATGAGAAATCGATCTCTATTCCATCTTTTAGTGCCTTAATCTGAGTCTCATTAAGAACCTCATTAACAAGTTCATCTACCTGTTTAGGTCTTAATACAGGTAAATCCATACGAACCAAGTCCCCATCAATTCTTAAAATAGGCGGAAGCCCTGCTGATAGATATAAATCTGACGCGCCTTCTTTTATACTGAGGGCAAGTAAGTGGGCAATATCCATTTAAGTAGTTCCTTTACTCTTTGGTATACACAACATTAATAAATTATCGACTGACTGCCTTTGTAGATCCTATACAATGAGAGGACGAAATCTTTTTGTACCCTTTTTAATGAATAGGCTTTCATTAATTCCTTTTCCAATTTTAGTGTTATCTTTTACTGCAAGCTTAAATGTAGCAGAGGTTTTGAAAAAAAATGAATAAATTTCTCGGTGTTGTGATGGACCCCATAGAATCTTTGTCTTATCACAAAGATACTACATTGGCATTGTTGCTGGCTGCGCAAAATCATGGGTATGAGCTATTTTATATGACGCAAAGCAGTCTCTTTATAGACAGTGAAGGGCCGCGGGGGAAAATGTCACCGCTGCGCGTCCATGCCGACGAAAACTGCTGGTATGAGTTGGGTGAGGCTACGCTTAAATCTCTGGGTGATCTAGATGTGATTTTGATGCGCAAAGATCCACCCTTTGATAGTGAGTTTATCTATTCAACCTATATTCTAGAGGCTGCAGAACGCCTTGGAACACTGGTTGTTAATAAACCTCAGAGCTTGCGTGACTGTAATGAAAAAGTGTTCGCCACAGAGTTTCCACAATGCACGCCACCACTGCTTGTCAGTCGTGACGAAGGTCTGTTAAAACAATTTTTAGCGGAACACCAAGAGGTTGTCTATAAGCCTCTTGATGGAATGGGAGGTACATCCATTTTTCGTGTGAAAGAAGGTGACCAAAACCTTAATGTGATTATCGAAACACTGACCAGCTATGGTCAAAATACCATTATGGCTCAAAAGTATTTACCCGAGATTCTTAGTGGCGACAAACGAATATTGGTCATAGATGGAGACGTTGTTCCCTACTGCGTGGCAAGAATTCCCGCCGCAGGAGAATTTAGGGGCAACCTAGCGGTAGGTGGCCGTGCCGTTGTTCAGCCACTGAGCGAACGAGATCATTGGATTGCCCAACAAGTCGCACCCGCGTTGATAGAAAAAGGGTTGTTATTCGTTGGTTTAGACGTAATTGGTGATTACTTAACAGAGATTAATGTAACGAGTCCTACGTGCGTACGTGAAATTGATAATGCCAAAAATACTGACATAGGCGACCAACTTATGTGCGCTATTGAGAACAGACTCGTCGCCAAATCGTAAATATTCGGCTAACCCGTGAGCAGTAATTGTTGAGTTAAATTTGAATATTTGAGTTTAGACAGATAGTGAGTCATATTAAACAAATGAAGAATCAGAAAAAAACGGTGACTAGCCTCAAAAATCACTTTTTGCTCGCCATGCCCGGGTTGGATGATCCTAATTTTTCTCAATCCGTTGTGTATATTTGTGAGCACAGCACTGACGGTGCCATGGGTTTAATCATTAACCAGCAGTTGGACATTCCAGTAAAGGCTATTTTCAAGCAATTAGACCTAGACTACACAGACGAGTACGGTAATGGGTTGATTTTTGATGGTGGACCCGTTGCTCGAGATAGAGGATTCATACTTCACCGAACCTCTACTCAAAAATGGGAGTCTACCGTATCCATCTCCGATGACATAAGTTTGACGGCCTCCAAAGACATTCTCAGTGATCTTGCAGTGGGCGCAGGCCCAGAACATGCGCTTGTCACTCTGGGCTATTCATCTTGGGAGGCAGGACAGTTGGAGCAGGAGTTAACCACGAATAGTTGGCTAACAATTCCCGCTAATTCGGCTATTATTTTTAATGTCGATTGCCATAAGCGGGCTGAGGCGGCTGCCTCCTCTATAGGTCTAGATCTTAGTATGCTGTCATCGGTAATGGGTCATGCCTGAATCAACTGCGCCAATGTCGGCATTGGCATTTGATTTTGGGCTGAAACAAATTGGCGTAGCCTATGGTCAGACATTAACCAATACAGCCAAAGGCCTCAGTATCGTTAAAGCTCAAGAAGGTATTCCTCAGTGGCCATCAATTGGCGTCTTACTCGATCAATGGAAGCCCAGTTTAGTCTTAGTGGGTTTGCCGCTAAATATGGATGGAAGTGAAAGCGAGCTTAGTGCCCGTGCGAGAAAATTCGCTCGACGTGTAGAGGGCCGCTTTGGTATCCCAGTGAAAATGGTCGATGAACGACTAACAAGTCAGGAAGCAAAATCTTTAGTCCGCGAACAGGCCCATGGCCAGCGTGGTCGATCTGATAATCTGACTAAAATTGACCATATTGCCGCGGCACTGATACTGCAAAGTTGGCTAGATGATCCATCTCTCGGCCGCTCTATTTAGCGTCTAAGGTTTAAACTAACAGGTCCCACTAAATATATGGCTCTTTTAAATGGATGATTTACACATAAAAGTGGCTGCCGTCGAGTCTCGATTAGGTGCCGTTACGGCAACGGCTGAGCGCAACAGAAAAGATATTACTTTACTCGCTGTCAGCAAAACTCGCAGTGCTGCGCACGTTCAGCAGGCTGCTGAGTCTGGCATAAAGAGCTTTGGTGAAAATTATCTACAAGAAGCATTGGAGAAAATGGCCGACCTCCAACCTCTAGAACTAGACTGGCACTTCATCGGTCCCATTCAATCAAATAAGACCCGTCAAATTTCTGAAAATTTTGCTTGGGTACATAGTGTTGATCGCGTAAAGATTGCTAAACGACTAAGTGATCAACGACCTCTGGCGATGGGGCCACTGAATATTTGTATGCAAATTAACATCGACAATGAACCCACAAAATCAGGGTTTAGTGTTGAACAGGCAGTAGCCGCCGCACTTGAAATATTGGTGCTACCAAATCTCAAATTACGCGGCCTAATGGCTATTCCTGCAGCGCAGGCAAGCATTGACGCTCAGCGGATTCCTTTTGCTAAATTACGAGAACTAAAAGATTGTATTAATCGATCGCTGGACAATTCTGAAAAACTGGATACCCTTTCCATGGGGATGTCCTCAGATCTTGAAGCGGCAATTCTTGAGCAGGCAACGATCGTAAGGGTGGGGACTGATATTTTTGGTCCACGAGATACTAAATAACAGTAGGTAAGGTAATGAGTTCAATCGTTTTTATTGGTGGAGGCAATATGGCGTCCTGCATTATCGGCGGCATGGTTGCTGAAGGATTTGAGCCTACAGATATTCTGGTTAGCGTGCCTACGCAAGTTAGTCGCGAGCGATTGAAAGCTGATTTTGGCGTCCTAGTAACGGATAATAATCGCAGCGCAGTGGCTGATGCAGATGTCGTTGTACTGGCGGTAAAGCCAAAGATCATGCAGAGTGTCGTGCTAGAACTAGCAACCGCCATACCCACCAAAGCGGTAGTTGTTTCGGTAGCCGCAGGAATTTCTATTGAATCCATGCATGCCTGGTTGGGTGATTCAACCGCTATTGTTAGAGCGATGCCAAATACCCCTTCATTAGTTCGTTCTGGCGCAACGGGTCTGTATGCCAATCAGAAAACTGATGCCTCTCAACAAAAAATCGTTAGAGCAATGTTTGAGGCCGTAGGTTACTGCTGCTGGGTCGATACAGAGGCACAAATTAATGCTGTTATCGCCGTATCGGGCAGCGGACCCGCTTACTTCTTTCGTATTCTTGAAATTATGCAATTGGTTGGCCAAGAATTAGGCTTACCGGAAAATGTCGCACAACAACTAGCGTCTCAAACTGCATTGGGCGCCGCACAAATGGCAAAAAATTCTGACCTGAGCCCAGCGCAACTGCGAAAGCAAGTGACCTCTCCTGGAGGCACAACTGAGCGGGCATTAAGCTCCTTTCAAGACGATAATTTGGATGCTATTTTTCGCAAAGCAATGAAGAGTGCAGTGACCCAAGCTGAACAGATGTCCAAGGACTTTTCAGCATAACTAGCTTGAACATTAAAGGATAAGAATATGAGCGTTGGTTTGATCAATATTATAAGATTATTAGTCGATATTTACGCAACTGTTTTACTAGTGAGGTTGTTACTGCAATTAGTACAGGCTGATTTTTTTAACCCACTCTCACAAACAATCTTTAAAATAACAGCGCCAATTGTTGAACCTCTGCATAAAATATTTCCAACCATTGGACGATTCAATACCGCAACATTAGTGGCCGCTATTTTGACCAAGTGGTCTTTTTATCTGATTATCATGAGTCTTGATTCAGGATCACCTAGTCAGATAGCGCTATATTTAGCCGTAGCAGCCTTCTCACTATTTGAGACGCTCATTGAAATATACTTCTACGGCATTCTAATCATCGCGATTTCAAGCTGGATAGGGACTACAAGCCACCCCACTGTGCGCTTGGTCAACCAAATTATCGACCCCTACATGAAGCCATTTAGAAAAATAATACCTCCCCTAGGAATGATCGATTTATCGCCAATGGTCGCTATTTTTACGCTCATCTTTATTCGTGGGCAATTACTGCCGATTATGAACAGTCTATTCTAAATAACGCCTGCCTTTAATCAGGGTGCAGGATCAGGATACTGATTGTGCACCTGCTCAATCTCCGCCATTAACTCGTCCGACAAGGTAATGTCGCCAGCCGCAATATTTTCAGAGAGCTGTTTCATGTTAGTGGCACCAATCAGGCAACTGGTGACAAAGGGTTGCTGGCAAACAAACGCTAACGACATCTCGGCCAAAGTCAGGCCATGCTTTTTAGCAATCTCAAAGTAAGCCTCTGTAGCAGCTTGCGACTGCTGACTATCGTAGCGAGAAAATCGCTTAAATAGCGCCATTCGAGAACCCTCGGGTTTCGCTCCGCCGATATACTTGCCGCTCAAAACTCCGAATGCCATTGGAGAATAAGCTAATAGCCCCACGTCTTCACGAATCGCCATTTCAGACAAACCCACCTCGAACTGCCTACTCAATAAACTGTACACATTTTGAATGCTAACCACCTTTGCCCAGCCACGATCGCTGGCTAACCGGAGATATTCCATAACACCCCAAGGCGTTTCATTGGACAAGCCAATATGCTTAACCAAGCCCTCATCGACTAGCTCAGACAGAGCGTCTAGTGTTTCATCAATAGCAATACCATCGGCAGCAGGATTGTGCTGGTAACCGCGCTTACCAAAAAAGTTGGTATCTCTCTCTGGCCAATGAACCTGGTAAAGATCGACATAATCGGTTTGCAACCGCTCTAGAGATCCCTCTATGGCTCGCCTAATATGATCTCTATTTAGACGTGGGCCGCCTCTAATATGTGCCCAATCTGGTCTAGTGTCCGCGCGCCCAGATACCTTAGTGGCCAAGACAACTTCTGATCGCTTGCCAGTCTGAGCCAACCACTCTCCAATACAGCGTTCCGTATCTCCGGCGGTCTCGGCTCTTGGAGGGACCGGATACATCTCTGCCGCATCAAAAAAGTTTACGCCCTCGGCCAGTGCATAGTCCATCTGCTCGCACGCTTCTTGAAGATTATTTTGCTGACCCCAAGTCATTGTACCGAGGCCAATTAACGGAATTTGTATGTCGGTATTACCTAGTTTTCTATACTGCATCAGACGCTCCTTAATAACATTTGCATAGTCTACCTCAACAAATGGGTATAAAAAATAATTATGCTTGTGTTGCGTTAATTGCCACCGCCTCTTAGACTTTGGTTATTCTGAGTATTTAAAGTCCCAAGAAAAACGATAATTAAGCATATGGCAATTGATCCACACACAAATAGTATCGAAACTACTGTCAATAAAAGTACAGTAACTTTTGACAGCCCGCTTAATTTGGCTTGCGGCGTAGTCTTGGCAAAGTACGAACTTGCCTTTGAAACCTATGGCACACTCAATCATGACCGAAGTAATAGTATTTTGATCTGCCACGCATTAAGCGGAGATCAACATGCAGCTGGACTCGGCAAGAATGGTAAGGCGGGTTGGTGGGATCACTACATTGGCCCTGGTAAACCAATCGACACCAATCACTTTTTTGTAGTCTGTCCCAATAATATTGGTAGCTGTTTTGGCAGTACAGGGCCTAAAAGTACAAATTTGGATACCGGAAAACCTTGGGGAGCCAACTTCCCATCGCTGGAAGTCAGTGATTGGGTAGAATCACAAAAACAATTGATGGATTATCTAAAGATTGACTGCTGGTCAGCAGTTATCGGTGGGAGCTTGGGCGGAATGCAAGCAATGCATTGGGCGGTCGCGCATCCTCAGAAACTAAAACATGCCATCGTTATAGCGGCTGCATTGAAACTGTCAGCGCAAAATATTGCTTTTAATGAAATTGCTCGTCGGGCGATACAGTCTGACATTAACTTTAAGCAAGGTAATTTTTTAGAACACCAAACCAGCCCCACTAAAGGTTTAGCGCTAGCACGCATGATCGGTCATCTGACTTACTTATCAGATGACGCTTTAGGCCAGAAGTTTGGTCGCTTGGTTCGAAGTGGCGATCTTGATAGCGCAGAAAAAGAGCTGGTCCAATTTGAAGTCTCCAGTTACCTCAATTACCAGGGTGATAAATTTGCAACACGTTTCGATGCGAACAGTTACATCTTGATCACTAAAATGCTCGATTATTTTGATCTTGCACAACACTATGAAGACAACCCTGTGGAAGCATTCAAGCAAGCTCAATGCAAATTCTTAGTCGTTGCCTTTAGCAGTGACTGGCGCTTTTCTCCCCCATGCTCTGAGGAGATCACTGATGCGATTGTATCTGCTGACAAAGATGTGGCTTATTTACGAATTGAATCAGATCAGGGCCATGATGCATTTTTATTACCGAATGAGCATTATGAAAAAGGACTTGGCCAGTATTTACAGCGAGTTGCAGAAGCAATCTCTGGAGCATCCCGATGATTGATGCCAACCGTATCATTGGCCACTGGATAAAGCCGCAATCACGTATTCTCGACTTGGGTTGTGGTGATGGTACCTTACTTAGGGAGTTAACCAACCTTCATGGAATTCATGGCTACGGCTTAGAAATAGACCCAGAGTCGATTAATCAATGTATTGCCAATGGTGTCAATGTTATTCAGCAGGATTTAAATGCGGGTTTAGCTAATTTTGCCGACAATAGTTTTGACACGGTATTGATGACACAAACGCTGCAAACATTACGCTACCCGCATTTAGTGTTAGATGAAATGTTAAGAATCGGTCGGCAATGTATCGTCACCTTCCCTAACTTCGGCCACTGGCGTACGCGTGGTTTTTTGGCGTTTAAAGGTCGTATGCCTGTGACAAAACAATTATCATATCAGTGGTATGACACACCCAACATCCACTTTTTCACCTACAAAGACTTTGAAACTCTTTGCGCGGAACGAGAGATCAGCATTGTGGATCGAACTTTCATTGGTGGTCGCGCCAGTGATCTTAGCCTTGATAAAATATGGCCTAATTTATTTGCTCACACAGCGGTCTATCATCTCGCGAGATAAGTACATACAGCAACCAAAGTGGCAATAACGAGGCTTTACCTAATGAGACGAACGCTCCTGATAGCGGTGCTGTTAGCGCTACCGATTCTATCCCATAGCATTGAAGAAAAAATTTATAAGCAGCACGGCAATTACAAGATTTTTTATACGGCGTTTACTAGCTCTTTTATAGAACCCGATATTGCTGTGGCAAACAATATAGTGCGTGGTAAAGGCAAAGGATTGGTTAACATCTCGGTAATGGAGGACTTAGCCATAGGCGTGCCATCCATTGTGACCGGCCGTGTATTTAATATGCTTCAACAGAGTCAGGCACTTGAGTTCGTCGCAATAAAAGAACAACGATCGCTTTATTATTTAGCACCCTTCGAATTCGAGGATGCAGAATATTTAACCTTTAAAATTACTGTCAAACCCAACGATGGCTCTCGCAGCTATGATTATGACTTTAAATTTCAGAAAAAAATGTACCATGACTAATTATAAGTATTAAGGACGGTTATCGTGATTCACCCAAAACAGCTAGTCTTAGCCAGCGCTAATCCCGGTAAAATTAAGGAGCTGCAGGAATTATTGGCTGACCAAGGCATTAGTATCCTTCCTCAAGGCGATTTGAATATTCCCGATATCGAAGAGACCGGCCTAACCTTCATAGAAAATGCTATTTTAAAGGCTCGAAACGCGGCGGCACTTTCAGGCCTTCCCGCTATTGCCGATGACTCAGGTTTAGAAGTTGATTATCTCTTAGGAGCCCCCGGCATATACTCCGCGCGCTATGCGGGTATTGGTGCTACCGATTCTACTAATCGAGAAAAGCTCTTGGCGGCACTTGCCGAGGTTCCCACAGAAAGTCGTAACGCTCGCTATCAAACAGTGATTGTTTATCTTCGCCACGCAGAAGATCCTACTCCAATAATTTGCCAAGGGACTTGGGAGGGTCGCATTGCGTTGGAACCTAAAGGCTCCGAAGGGTTTGGTTACGATCCAATTTTCTATGTGCCAGAGACTGATTGTCATGCTGCTGAGCTCGATAAAGCCACAAAACATAACCTCAGCCATCGGGGCAAAGCGATAGCCCAGTTTTTGCAACACATGCAGCTGTGATCCATTTACCGCCTTTATCACTTTATATTCACATTCCTTGGTGCGTCAAAAAATGCCCCTACTGCGACTTCAATTCTCATGTAGCCAAGGATAATATTCCTGAGCAAGCGTATGTTGAAACACTCATTGAAGATCTCAAAGCTGATCTGCATTGGGTACAAGGCAGAAAATTGCATTCGATCTTTATAGGCGGAGGAACCCCTAGTCTTTTTTCTGGCTCAGCGATAGAAACCATTTTAATGGCCGCAGAAACATTAATCGGTTTTCAGTCCAATATTGAGATCACCCTAGAAGCCAATCCTGGTACCTTTGAACAGCATAAGTTTGCAGATTTTTACCAAGCTGGAATTAATCGGCTGTCTATAGGTGTACAAAGCTTTGACGACACACATCTTAGCCGTTTGGGTAGAATTCATGATTCTAGTCAGGCGCTAAAAGCTATTTCTACCGCTCGATCAGTAGGTTTCGACAATTTTAATATCGATCTTATGCATGGCTTACCCGACCAGACTATCGATCAGGCAAAAACTGACATTGCGTTAGCTATGGAAGCCGGTGCCATGCATATATCTTGGTACCAACTGACAATCGAGCCCAATACAGAATTTTTTTCAAGACCACCTCGCCTGCCAGTTGATGACCGTCTTGCTGATATTCAACAAGCCGGTATGTCTTGTCTGCGAGATAATAATTTTGATCAATATGAAGTCTCAGCCTTTGCGCTAAATGACAAAAAAGCATCTCACAACATGAACTATTGGGAGTTTGGTGACTATTTAGGGATAGGGGCAGGTGCTCACGGTAAAATTACTATTCCTGAGCAAAGCCAAGTCATACGCACGACAAAAACACGCCAACCCGATCACTATTTAGCCCGCGTCGGCGACCCCATTGTCACTAAAAAACCAATTGCTATTGATGAAATAGCACTGGAATTTATGATGAACGGATTACGTTTAAAGGGGGGTGTTCCGTCTACCTATTTTGCTCAACGTACCGGCATCAGCGATGCGTCTATTAAAAAGGCAGTATTACATCTGCAGTCACAAGGTCTTATGGAGCAAGATTCAGCCCACTATCGCACCACTGCACTGGGGTATCAGTTTCTCAACACGGTGCTTGAGCATTTTTGACTATTAACACAGAAGGCTTTGTGCTTAACTCTTGAACGAAATTTAGAAAAGGAGTTTCACATTGTCATCAACGCTCGTCTGCCTCCGCTGGACTTTACCTACTCTTCTACTAGCCCTGCTAAGCCTGGCAAATAATGTGGTTGCGGACGACAGCGTTAAAAGTGGCCATTGCTATGTCGAAGGTCTGTCAGATCGTCTCCGCTGCGGTTATGTCACAGTTGCTGAAGATCCAAAAAAACCTAATGGCCGCACCATTAACATCCACTACGTGATTGTCTCGGCGGTCAAACCGCTCTACCCCTCTGAGGCGTTACTGGCCATTGCTGGTGGACCTGGACAGTCAGCAATAGATAATGCGGCACTGTTTAATCAAACCTTCTCAAAAGTGAGAGAAACCAGAGACATTTTACTTATCGATCAACGTGGCACAGGGCGTTCAAACCTTTTGTCCTGCCCTGAGGATAAGAGCCTTTCTCCGCTTAGCATTGATGAGCGATTGTTCGATAATCTCGCTGAGACGAAAAAGTGCTTAGCAACATTTGATGCCGATGTTGCTATGTATAACAGTTCATTTGCAATTCATGATTTTGAGGCTGTGAGAAACTATCTAGGCTATACAAAACTGCACCTATATGGCATTTCTTACGGTAGCCGCATGGCGCAGCTATATATGCGTCACTATCCAGAGTCATTAGCTACAGTAACTCTAGACGGCGTAGTTCCTATGCAACAGTCAGTGCTTGCGGTTGGGCTTTCAGTGGACCGTGCACTGGATGGTGTTTTTGATCAGTGTGAAAGTAATAAAGACTGCAATGAGCAGTTTCCTAATCTGCGCCTGACGTTAAATCAGCTCAATGATAGATTAGAAAATAAAGCCATAGAAACGACAGTTTTTCATCCTACCACCGGCTCACCCACAACGTTCTTACTCACTCGTGACAAACTACTTGGCATACTCCGCCTCTCAATGTACTCCCCCGCCACTCGCTCACTTGTACCACTTACTATTGACCATACTGCCGCGGGTAATTATCAGTCTCTCTTGGGCCTTTATTCTTTAACGATGGACGGTTTAGATATGGCGATTGGCATGCACAACTCGGTGGCGTGCGCTGAGGATATTCATCGTATCGACTCTGACCTATTGGCAGATATTAAGCAGTCTTATACCGCAAATGCTATGTACCAAGCTTTGCTTGAATCTTGTTCAATTTGGCCCACAGAGAAGGTCAATGACAGCTTTTTTGCTCCCATTGAGAGTGACATTCCCACGCTCTTATTGTCAGGCGAACTAGATCCGGCTACGCCACCAAACTGGGGTACATTAGCGATGGAGAAAATGACCAATGCAAAACACTTTGTAGCCCCTTATGCAACCCATGGCGTAGCTACGCAGTCTTGCGGAAATGATTTAGTCGCTGAGTTAATCGACCAGGGTAGCCTTAATGATCTAGATGATGACTGTCTCAGCAAAGACTATCCCAGAGGTTTTTATCTTAATGCCAGTACTGCGCAAGCATTACCCAATGATGCCGTTAAAGAGGATTCACCATGATTTCAGTCTCTAACCTTTCTAAACGGATTGGTGACGTTCAAGCATTAGATAACCTGAGCTTTAATGCTGATGATGGTCAGATAACAGGACTTTTAGGCCCTAATGGCGCTGGAAAAACAACCTGCTTGAGGACAATTTTTGGACTTTTACAGACGGACCAAGGGATCGCCACAATCAATGGTATCGACGTTGCTGTAAAGCCTATTGAGGCAAAGCAACAACTTGGATTATTCCCAGATCCATTTGGTATTTACGAGCGTCTCACGCCTCGGGAATATATACGTTACTTTGCGGAACTCAGCGGCATGTCCAAGAATTCTGCCATTGCAGCAACAACCAGAGTTATTAACGATTTACAGTTGCTGGATATAGCCGATCGTCGTTGCAAAGGCTTCTCACAAGGCCAGCGAATGAAAACAGCCCTGGCTCAGGCCATTGTTCACCAACCCAAAAATATTGTTCTTGATGAGCCTACGCGGGGGCTTGATGTGATGAGCACACGGATTCTGAGAGATATGTTGCACAAACTAAAGTCCGAGGGACACTGCATCTTGTTTTCCAGCCATGTTATGCAAGAAGTCGCCTCTTTGTGCGATCGTGTCGTGGTCATGGCCGATGGCAAAGCAGTAGCTATTGGCAGTCCGCAGGAGTTGTGCGATCAAACTAATCAAACCTCCCTAGAAGAAGCCTTTATAACGCTTATAGGAACAGACGAAGGGATTGCCGCATGAGCAATCACATTACAACATTGGTCCGAAAAGAATTAATCGATGCCATCAGAGATAAACGATCGGTAATGGCAGGCCTTTACTATGCCTTATTTACACCAATCCTTTTTGCAGTCGTCTTCACAGCTATCATCAATAAAGTCACCAATCCTGAAGACATCGAAATTACCATTACAAACAGCGCCGCAGCTTCAGAGTTAACAAATTATTTAAGTAACCGAGGTATAACTCATGGCACTGATCCTAACTCATTGAAGAAAATTGAATTGGTAATTAGTTCCGATTTTGCAGGACAACTTAATAGTGCAAAGCCGGCAGAAGTAACCCTCATTGCAGACCGCTCTGATGATAACTTGCGCAGTGCAATCAGCAGAACTCAGGGAGCTCTGCGCGGTTACAGTTCCGAAATAGCGAGTCTTCGCTTAATCGCCAGAGGAGTCAGCCCTACTGTAATTCAGCCGCTGAAAGTTCATATGCAAGATCAGGCTACCTCTGATTCAAAAGGTGGCCAGTTACTTGGTATGGTGATTCTAACCATTGTTTTGTCCGTGTTTATATCTGGAATGAATCTTGCCATTGATACCAGTGCTGGTGAAAGAGAACGAAACTCACTGGCTCTGCTGTTGAGTCACCCCGTGTCAGTACGTCAGCTCGTTTTATCGAAAACGCTCGCTGTCAGTACATTTGGTGTCTTGGGGCTTATTCTGGTGATGCTTGTTTCAAAAATTGTATATCCGTTTGTGCCCTGGCAAGAACTGGGGTTTAGCATAAATATCAGCCTACAATTCATGCTCGCAACACTGTTAGTGGGTTCCACTGTGGCGATTTTTGCAGCGAGTATGCAGCTATTTGTATCGTTTATGGCCAAGAGCTTTAAGGAAGCGCAAACCTATCTTACTTTTGTTATTTTTGTGCCGATGGCCATGTCCTACGCTGTGACCTTAGACTTCGCCGTTGATGAACTTCGCTGGGCGCCAGTATCAGGTCAACTGCAAGCATTAATTGATTTAGCCAAAGGTAAAGAAATCCCGCTGCTACAACTTGCTGTGTCTTGCCTATCCACATTGGCACTATCCTTTGCACTAATTTTTGGTATGGAACGGCTTCTTAAAAGCGAGAAGATTGTGTTCGGACTTTAAGATGTGATCGCTCTAAAACATCTAAGAATCTAAAGAGTAGCTTGCTCTGAAACTTCTCTATGATGGTCATTAGGGCTAATTAATTTTTTAAATAATACCTAACAATAGATGCGTCAAATAAAACCCGGTATTATTTACAGCAAATACAATTTGGTGTGTAAATGGAAAATTTATTTCTACGGCTGCTAGATGAAAAACAAACCCTTCTTATTGACGGAGCTACAGGCACTAATTTATTTGCACTAGGCCTACAATCTGGCGATTCGCCAGAGTTTTGGAATACCGACTTTCCGGAAAGAGTGGCCGCTCACTATAGATCTTTTATTGATGCTGGTTCTGATATTGTTTTGACCAATACCTTTGGTGGTAATAGTTATCGAATGAAATTACATGATGCTCAAGATCGCGTAGTTGAATTCAATCGCGCGGCGGCCCAAATTTTAGTTGATCAAATCGCTGATAGCGGTAGAGAAGTTGTTGTTGCTGGTTCAATGGGGCCAACAGGAGAGATTTTTGCTCCGGCTGGACTTATGACGATAGAGGAAGGGAGGATTGCTTTTACCGAGCAAGCCATCGCATTAAAAGAAGGTGGTGCCGACATTCTTTGGATAGAAACATTGTCCTCTATTGAAGAATGTCAGGCAGCGGTTCAAGGTGCTAGTGTCACGGGATTACCCATTGTTTTAACGCTCAGTATTGAAACAAATGGCCGAACAATGATGGGAATTACTCCCTCTGACCTCGTAGCATTGCAACCTGACCTTCCCGTCACTCTCGCGGCTTATGGCACCAACTGTGGGCTCGGTGCGTCTGAGGTAATAGCGGCTATCGTCAATATGAGGCAAGCTGCTGATTTAGTGGGCGTGGAGCCCATTCTCGTTGCCAAGGGTAACTGTGGAATCCCTGAATGGGTTGATGGAAAAATCTGCTACAGCGGTACGCCAGAACTGATGGCTAACTATGCGCAGATGGCAATTGATGCGGGTGCTAGAATAATCGGCGGGTGCTGTGGTACCTCTCCTAAGCACGTTGCGGTTATGCGCCAAGCTATAGACAACCACACTAAAGGCAGTAAGCCTTCTCTTGAAAAAATAGAGTCAGAGTTAGGCGTTATAACTAGCGGTGCTAGGGCACAAATGAGTGGTGACTTAAGTATTGCCGGTGGTGCTGCAGGGCCTGGAAAGAAACCTTCAAATCGAAGTAGGCGTCGCTAAAAAAGAAAAAGAGTTCTTTGCTCATTTTTAAGCGATTTGCAGCGCATATCATTTGAAGCCTTACTGAAGCTAGTGGTATGATCTCTGTCTTCTAGCGATTCGCTTGAAAATTACCTATTTGGAGTACTCATTCAATGAGCGAAAATATTGTTCACGTTACCGATGCAAGCTTTGAAGCCGATGTCTTGCAAGCAGATACCCCAGCACTGGTCGACTTTTGGGCTGAGTGGTGTGGTCCTTGTAAAATGATTGCGCCGATTCTTAGTGAAATTGCCGATGAGTACGCCGGTAAAATGAAAATCTGTAAAGTAGACGTGGATAGTAACCCAGAGACTGCTGCCAAATTCAATGTCCGTGGTATTCCAACCCTACTCGTTTTTAAGAATGGGGCCGTTGAAGCGACTAAAGTTGGTGCTCTTTCAAAAACGCAATTGGTAGAGTTTGTCGATGGTCTAGTATAAATAAGTTTCTGACCCTGCACGCAGGGTCAGAAAATTTTCTTGCTCTTTTCATGAGTAACGCTATACTCAACCCCGTATCGTAACTCTCCAAGCCTTTTCTGACGAAACTTAAAGCAACCATTTGCGCCACTCAGGCTTGAAAATACCTTTTCCTAAAAATAGCTGAACGCTAACTCCACCCCACATTTAATTCAACCACTCCAGAAAATCCTATCTATGAACCTATCAGAACTGAAACAAAAACCCATTGATGAACTTCTAGAAATGACAAAAGCCTTAGGCCTCGACAATCTAGCTCGTTCCCGTAAAAATGACATTATCTTTGCCCTACTTAAAAAACACGCTAAAGGCGGTGAAGATATCTATGGCGATGGAGTTCTTGAAATTCTCCCTGATGGTTTTGGGTTTTTACGGTCGTCCGACGCATCTTACTTAGCTGGTGCAGATGACATCTATGTTTCACCGAGCCAAATCAGACGGTTTACCCTGCGTACTGGTGACGCGATTTCTGGAAAAATTAGACCACCGAAAGATGGCGAGCGTTATTTTGCGATGCTCAAGGTTGATACTATCAACTACGATGCACCAGAAAATGCACGTAATAAAATACTCTTTACCAATTTAACCCCCTTATTTCCCGACGAGAGACTGACCCTAGAAGCCGGAAATGGATCTTCTGAGGACATCACAGGTCGTATTATTGATTTGGTTGCACCCATTGGTAAGGGTCAACGAGGATTGATCGTAGCGCCGCCAAAAGCCGGTAAAACGATAATGATGCAGAATATTGCTCAGTCGATTGTTCGTAACAATCCAGAGTGCTACATCATCGTACTATTGATCGATGAGCGTCCTGAAGAAGTCACTGAAATGCAGCGAACCGTTCGCGGTGAAGTTATCGCCTCCACCTTTGATGAGCCACCTACTCGCCACGTGCAAGTCGCTGAAATGGTCATTGAAAAGGCTAAGCGTTTAGTGGAACACAAGAAGGATGTAGTCATCCTTCTTGACTCAATCACACGTCTGGCAAGAGCCTACAACACAGTAATTCCGTCCTCAGGTAAGGTACTTACCGGTGGTCTAGATGCCCATGCCTTAGAGAAGCCCAAACGCTTCTTTGGTGCGGCGCGAAATATCGAACACGGTGGCAGTTTAACGATTATTGCTACGGCTCTTGTAGAGACTGGATCCAAGATGGATGAGGTGATCTATGAAGAATTTAAAGGCACCGGTAATATGGAATTAATTCTCGATCGTAAGATCGCAGAAAAACGTGTTTATCCGGCGATTAATGTACGTCGCTCTGGTACACGCCGTGAAGAGCTGTTGATTGAGGAATCAGAACTACAACGCGTCTGGATTCTACGCAAACTACTTCATGATATGGAAGATTTAGGGGCCGCAGAATTTGTTGTAGAAAAACTTAAAGGCTTCAAGAACAATGCTGAATTCTTTGGCGCCATGAAGCGTAAGTAATTCTGCATCAGCAGAACTCAACGCACAGGGCACAATGGGTATGAAAACGTCTGATCTACGAGAATTTATTGCTCTCCTCGAACAACGAGGCGAGCTAGTGCGCATCAAACAAGAAGTCGATCCCAATCTTGAAATGACCGAAATCAGCGATAGAACCCTGCGCGCTCAGGGTCCGGCGCTACTGTTTGAAAATCCCAAAGGTTACGACGTCCCCGTGCTTTGTAATCTGTTCGGTACACCCGATCGCGTTGCCCTTGGTATGGGACAAGAAAATGTCAGTGCGCTGCGCGATGTTGGTGAGTTACTCGCCTTTCTGAAAGAACCCGAACCCCCCAAGGGTCTGTTAGATCTTTGGGAGAAACGTCACGATTTTAAACAAGTCCTGAACATGCCGGTTAAGGTGGTAAAGAAAGCCCCTTGCCAGCAAGTAGTACTTGAAGGCGACCAGGTTGATTTAGACAAACTTCCTATTCAAACCTGCTGGCCCGGTGATGCTGCACCCCTAGTGACCTGGGCATTAGCAGTGACTCGTGGCCCGGACAAAGAACGGCAAAATTTAGGCATTTATAGAATGCAAAAAATTGCCAAAAACAAACTTATTATGCGCTGGTTAGCCCACCGTGGTGGTGCCCTGGACTATCGTGCGTTTCGCAAGAAAAATCCCGGCAAGCCCTACCCTGTTGCCATTGCGTTAGGTGCTGATCCAGCAACCACCTTAGGTGCAGTGACCCCAGTACCCGATACTCTGTCTGAATACGCCTTTGCAGGATTATTGCGCGGGGAGAAAACCCAAGTGGTTAAATGTTTGGGTAATGATCTTCAGGTACCTGCCAGTGCCGAATATATCCTCGAAGGATTTCTACATGGCGATGAAGCCGAAGAAGGCCCTTTTGGAGATCACACCGGCTATTACAATGAGGTAGAAACCTTTCCGGTGTTCACCATCGATCGTATTACTCACCGTGAAAATCCCATTTATCACAGTACCTATACTGGCCGCCCGCCAGATGAACCAGCTATTTTGGGCGTCGCATTAAACGAAGTGTTTGTGCCTATTCTCAAAAAGCAGTTTCCTGAGATCGTAGATTTTTACTTACCGCCAGAAGGCTGCTCATACCGCATGGCCGTAGTCAGTATGCAAAAGCAATATCCAGGTCATGCCAAACGCGTGATGATGGGCGTTTGGTCTTTTCTGCGACAGTTTATGTATACCAAATTTGTGATCGTTACCGATGATGATATAGATGTTCGCAACTGGGAAGACGTTATTTGGGCGATGACCACGCGTATGGACCCCGTGCGAGACACAGTCATGATTGAAAACACCCCCATCGACTATCTTGATTTTGCCTCACCCGTGTCCGGCTTAGGTTCTAAAATGGGGATGGATGCCACTAACAAAATGCCTGGAGAAACAGACCGCGAGTGGGGTGAACCTATCGCGATGGATGATAAGGTAAAGCAACGTGTGGATGATCTTTGGAACGAACTTGGTATCGATAAAATATAAAATTTTTGTCAGCTTAAGCTGTGTGCTTCTGCAGTTCCGCATTAACACACAGCCTACATCATGAGCTTAGTCACGTGATTCCATGGCGCTTTTGAAATGCTTTAAATCCCAACCCCCACTATTAAGTAGGGGTTAGCGGTGAGTGCTTAAAACCCAAAATCTGGCTACGCTTCTTTATCTAGATTCCATCGCACAAGATTTTTAGCTTTGAGCCTGTTCGTAAATAATGTGTACCGACTTCGCTCTTCGTTCCACTCTTCTAACCATGTCTCGCCTGTACGTTCTGCATCAACAAAAACAGCGTTGGTTACTAAAATCGGAATCAAAATAGTTAGATGGACAATGATACTCGTGATGATGCTATATCCTAACCAACCAAAATGGTAAGTCGCAATGAGTCCAAAAGAGACACTCCAAACCGTAAACAAAACGACCATAAAGTAAGCTTGCAAGCTGGGATCTGGTATATATTTCAATGGATTAAATTTTACATCCATCACTCGCCTCCAAAGATGAACTATAAACATCGTTGATCTTCTAAAAAGACTGGGTTTAATCATAGTACTTATCCTCTTTTATTTTACCGATCAACTTTACTCAGATTTTCCTCGTACTAGGTGAATCTGTGTTTAGCCTACAATTATTTTTATTTCTTTAATATTTTTAATTCTTTAGTGAGTGAATTGTACGGTAAAATTTTCGCGATGGGTCACAAATTTGTTGATCAGGTATACTCATGGCTAATACGCACCAGAGGTTTTATACAGATATGACAGCATATATTTCCGGCTTTGCACTTGGGCTATCACTAATTTTAGCCATTGGAGCACAGAACGCATTTGTCCTTAAGCAAGGTCTAAAAAAACAGCATGTCTTTTTAGTCTGTAGCCTTTGCGCTGTATCTGACGCCATACTCATTACTTTTGGGGTTATGGGTTTTGGCGCGCTTATTGCTCAATATCCTTGGGTCGAGCAAATAGCTCGCTATGGTGGTGCCGCTTTCCTAATTATCTATGCTGCAATGAGTTTTTACTCCGCCTATAGTCAAAAACATAACCTAGTACCCAGCGATAATGCGTCCGAGTCGGCATGGAAAATTACCTTAATGTGCCTTGGTTTCACCTGGTTAAACCCGCATGTTTATCTCGACACCGTGGTGTTTTTAGGCTCTATATCAACACAGTTTTCAGCGGACATAGAAGCCTTTACTCTAGGTGCTGTCACCGCCTCTTTTGTTTTCTTTTATAGTCTCGGTTTTGGGTCGCGCATTTTGATTCCAGTGTTTGAAAAACCAAGAGCCTGGCAAATACTTGAGGTTTTCATTGGTCTCTTAATGTTAACTTTGGGAGCAAGCTTAGTTTTCACTTAAACACTTTTATAAGGTAGCAATATGAAAAAAGTCATGACAGGATTACTTTATACTGGCCTACTTATAGTCGCCTTGGCGCTCGCTGCGTATTTTATGGCGCTTAATGGTTTAAACGAGCTAGATCAAAAAGCGCGTGACAATCTGGGTGGCCTCTATTTGCAAACTAAACAGGGCACGCTCTCCTACACTCGCGAAGGCCCCATCAACGCGCCAGCTATTATATTAGTGCATGGATTTAGTACACCAAAATTTGTGTGGGAGCAGATTACCCCATCGCTGGTTAAAGAAGGTTATCAGGTAATTACCTTTGACCACCTGGGCCGTGGTTTCTCTGATCGGCCAGCAGGTCCTTACAATGCTGACCTCTACCAGAGTGAAATCTCTGACTTAATTACGGGTCTAGCCCTTGAAACTCCGCTCACATTGGTGGGCTACTCCATGGGCGGCGCTAATGTTATTGACTATGCAGCCGTGTACCCCGAGCAAATTAAACAGCTTATTTTAATTGCCCCAGCAGGCTATATGGGCGATTCCGGTTCAGCAGCATGGGTTACTAAACCGGTCATAGGTGAATGGCGTGCCACCGTGTTTGGCAGTCAGTATGCCGGCGATGCTATTGAAAGCGAAGTAGCAAAAGGTTTGGCGCCAAAAGACATGTATACGAAGTTTCAAAAACAAGCCGCTTTTAAAGGCTATACCGGTTCATTGCTATCCACCCTTCGCCACTACCCCATGCATGATCTGAGTCACCGCTACAAAATAGTTGGTGCAGCAGGCATACCGGTGTCGGCTATATGGGGGACGGCGGATCAAGTTGTGCCTTACTCAGGTGCCAGCGCTATGGTGGCAGATGTACCGCAACTGCGCATTGAACCTATTGAGGGTGGCAACCACAACATAGCCTATGCCCAGGCTCAGTTAGTGGCCAATAAAATTTTAGTAGCACTGCGAGAACACAAGGATGAATAACGTAGAGTCGCACATTAGCATTCAGTACTTTCAACATGCCTATGCTGAATTTATTTTGGGCTCCTATAATAATGCGCTGTGCCTCTGCGATTTTCGCTATCGCAACATGCGCAATGCGGTTGATAGACGCGTTCAACAGTCACTAAATGCAAATTTTGTTGAGCAAACCAGTGATGTGATTGAAATGACCAAGGTGCAGTTAAACGACTACTTCGTAGGAAAAAGACAGAACTTTGATATTCCACTGGTAACCGCCGGCTCGCCTTTTCAAAAAACCGTTTGGCACGCACTGCAGACCATTGGTTATGGCACGACGCTTTCCTATAAACAGCTGGCTGCCGCCATTAATAATCCAGATGCTGTTAGAGCGGTGGGTACCGCCAATGGTGCTAATGCCCTAGCTATTGTTATTCCCTGTCATCGAGTGGTTGCCAGCGATGGAACGTTAGGTGGCTATGCCGGTGGTTTAGCTCTAAAAAAACGTCTTTTAGCGCTCGAAGAAAAAGTGCTGGCCTACAAAAAAACTTGAACAACGGTAACTCTTAAGGATAAGTAATATGGTTGAGGTTTATCTGCAATACGAATATTGGGTCGCCGTTGTGCAGTTAGTGCTGGCAATGTTAGGTATGGGGGCTGGACTGCAGGTAGCTGATTTTCAGAAAGTGCTTCAACAACCCAAAGCGGTTAGCCTAGGGTTGATGATGCAGCTAATAATGGTACCACTTATTGCCTTTGGTTTTATTAGTTACACAAATCTCTCCCCTGGCATGGTCATTGGCATCGCTATTATTGCTGCTATTCCCGGTGGCGCAACGTCGAATATTTTTACCTTTTTAGCCAAAGGCAATATACCCCTGTCGATCAGCATAACGGCCTTGACGTCGTTTGCCTGCTTAGTAACAACACCGATAATACTCGATTTTTTAATAGCCGACTTTATGCCTAATGATTTTTCAATGCCCACCATGCGGGTTGCTATTGAGATTGGTCTTTGTCTTTTGGTCCCCTTATTAGCAGGCATGAGTTTTTTAAGAAAGTACCCGAAATATGCCCCACAATTTTCAACGTTTTGCGTAAGAGGATCACTTTTCGGTATTGTCGTTATTGTTCTTGGGTCTCTAGGTGCTGGGCGTATTAATTTTGTCACAGCTTCCGCTATGGATCTCGCATGGCTATGTCTATTTATCCTCAGCCTCACCATTGCGGGTATTTTTATCACCAAAACCTTTGGTCTTAGTAAGGCAGAAAACACTGCGATTGAAATGGAGGTGGTCGTTAGAAATATTAATTTAGGCCTTTTGATAAAGATTTCTTTGTTTCCGCTTATTGCTGGCCAGACAAATCCTACAGCCGACATAGTGCTTCTATCGCTGCTGTTATATGGCGGCTGGCAGTTGATTATGGGTTTTATATTTATTACTTGGCGACGCAAGCAGGCGTCTTAGTAATTTAGGAGAAGGAAGTTCGCAAAAACCAGCCCACTGACCCCCTCTGAAAAGTTAACGCCAAACTGTTATGCAGAGCGAGAGTTTTTTAATTTACTTAATAGCTCGCAATAAACGGCCCATAGGTTTTTGCCCCAGGTCAGATGCAAAATTATCATTCTCCCACGCGGAATGCCCTCCGATCATGACCAACGGAACAACATTATTTGAGCGATTAACGAGTTGCTCGTGCTGAAATTCTTCGCGGTGTATGCGCTGAACATTACTTTCGCCGTCATACTTGGCAAGCTGCTCCGGGTCAACGAGAATTAGGTCTGCAATATCGCCCTGGTGAATGGTCCCACCAGCTACCCCAAACACGTCTGCAGCATCTTTAGTAAGTCGCTTAACCATATAACTGACATCACCATCGCCACCCTCGGCGGCCAACTTTAGGCTTCTCAGGTTTACATCGTAAAAAGCCATGTTGGTTAGGTGCGCACCGCTGTCGTTAAAGCCTGGTAACAATTTGGGGTTCATGAGCAGTTCACGCACCACTTTCATGTCGCGGTTTGCTGTGACGGTACTCCAGCTCAAGTCGGTATCAAAGGTTCTTAACATTTGCAGCATAAAGTCTCCTTCATCAGCAATCCAGAAGAAGTCTTTTTGTATTAGCTTTTGCTCAGCTTTGGTCACAGGCTCTGCATACTGGTCTTGCTTGATCGCAACGACACGATCAAACACTGCCTGAAAGTCCATGCCCTGCCAGTTTTTTTGTGGGCATCTCTCCACTGTCATGTCAGCTAGGGTTCGATTAAAGGCAAAGTCTTCAATGTTAAGCTTGCGCTTTAGCCGGTCAAGATTCCAGCCTTGCTTTCCACGCATCCACATAGACTTAAAGGACTGAATGTAGACCGACTCATGCATAATTTTACGGCGCCCTTCGCGGTCTTCAATATCAGTTTCATTGAGTCGCCGCAGTTCTGGAATTTCCTCTGCAATGGGCGTGATGGCGCCGTCTGACCAAATTTTGAAAGGTGCACCCAGCGCTTGCATGTGAAAGTCACCCTGGACTAACGAGGAGTTAAGTACGTTTGACAATGTCTTTACCATTCTGGAAAGCTTCCAGTTATTGGCAATATCTAGGGCGGCAACCACGGTAGTTCTTAACGGCTTGCCGTGCAACCGGCCACTGGTGAGTAAGAAGGTTTTTAAGGTACCTATAACACTGTCTTTTGGCGGTGTTGCCTGCCATGTAGAGCCCTGCTCTCTGACCACCTGAGCTAACGCTTTGAGCTCACCATATTTGGCAAACTGGGTTGGAATGGTCTTTTCGCAGTGAGGCTGAGCCGCTAAGTAATGAAACGGTAAGGCATCTGTAGAGAAGCCTGCATAACCGCATTTCAGGGCGTCCGAGAGGGTGCCTTTCATATTGTTGAGTTCAGCGCTTGTAGGATCTCGGGTAACGCTATTATCAAAACCCATGGCGTCTATACGCAGCATTGAATGGGGAAATAATACTGCTACGTTGGGGCCCAAATTTAAACCCTCTAAATGTTCTAAGTAGGCTTTTGGGTTATTCCAAGTGATATTGTCAGCACAATTTTTTAGCACTGCTTTGGGAATATTTTCAACCCGCGCGTAACAACTTACAACGGGGTCATTGACGCCATCGCGCTGTGCGCCAAAGGCAAGCCCCAAACTACAGTTTGCGATGACAACAGAGGTGGTGCCGTGACGAGTTGACTCAGGAAGGCCTGGAGCAACTTCTAATTCCAAATCGTAATGTGTGTGTATGTCGAACAACCCCGGCATCAACCACATGCCTTCTGCATCGATAACTCGGCTTGCATTGGCCTCATCCAGGTTACGCCCACGTGCGACAATTCGTCCGTCACTCACTGCCACATCTTCAATGACCGCTGCCTCACCATTGTTAAACACTTTAGCGTTTTTAATGAGGGTATCAATATTTTGAATGTCCGCATGCATTAGGCGTGAGTCTCTTGAGGTTTGGAGACTGTTAGTATTGCACTTACCAGAAATTAAGGTCAAGCTTCTACCCAATGGTACCGTGACTTAAGGGTACTGATAACCCATCCTTGGAGCGTTTAATAGTGTTAAATGGTAGTCCTGATTACGTCAGCCCAAAACAATGGCAGTCCCGGGGTAAGCTAGAAGCAGTGCTTGGCCATTCAATTTTTGTGGTTGATGAAGGGGATTCCAGCCTACCGACTATTGTCTTACTACACGGCTTTCCAACCTCTAGTTGGGATTGGCAGCCCATTTGGAGTGAGCTGGTAAAAAACTATCGTTTAATAGCCTTGGACATGTTGGGCTTTGGCTTCTCAGATAAGCCTAATAGTCGTACTTATACCATTCACGGCCAGGCCGACATTGTTGAAGCCTTAGTTGAAATAAAGGGGCTCAAAAGCTTTCATTTACTAGCCCATGACTATGGCGATACGGTAGCGCAGGAATTATTGGCGCGGCAGCTAGAGGGTGCTGGCGCAGGAATATGGCTGTCTTGCTGCTTTCTTAACGGCGGGTTGTTTCCCGAAACACACCGAGCGCTACTCACACAAAAATTACTCTTGAGCCCGCTGGGGCGATATTTGAATGTTTTAACGGGGTTTGCAAAGTTTGGGCGTAACTTTAGCTCAGTGTTTGGCCTACAAACTAAACCCTCAAACCAAAAATTAGAAGATTTTTGGTGGTTAATTAACGTCAACGATGGAAAACATGTTTTCCATAATGCTATTACCTATATACGTGACCGACTTGAACACCGAGAGCGCTGGGTGGCCGCTATGCAACAATCGACTATTCCAGTGGCGGTAATTAATGGCTCAGTGGATCCTGTATCCGGTGCCCATATGGTAGCTCGCTACAAAGCACTGAATTGCCGATTAGACTATCTCGCGGAACTCCCTTTGATCGGTCACTACCCGCAAGTGGAAGCCCCTAATGAAGTACGAGTACATTATGAAAACTTCCTAGGCTCGTTATTAATCGATAACAGCGAGGGCTCTAATGGCTGAAAAACAACCTAATAATCCATTGCACGGAATTACCCTAGAAATGGTGGTATCTACCCTCGTTGATCATTTTGGTTGGGATGGCCTTGCCCAGCGTATCAATATTAACTGCTTTAAGAGTAACCCTTCCGTTAAGTCATCCTTAAAGTTTTTACGCAGAACGCCCTGGGCTAGAGACAAAGTAGAGAGCCTGTATATATTAACGTTTGAGTCACCCTCTCCCTGGGGAAGCCGAGCATCGAGTGGCAACAACGCAGTCCAATAGTAGACTGACGTAAAGGAGCTTGTGATGACCTACATGCAATTAACCTATCTTCATCTTGGCACTTTAGCACCAGCCTTCGTCATCGGTACTTATCTGCTACTGAATCGTAAAGGAACACCCGCCCACAGGCTGCTGGGTAAAATTTATATGGTGCTAATGCTATTTACCTCCATCGTTACACTTTTTATGGAAGCCGTTATCGGCCCTCTGTTTCTAAATCATTTTGGTTACATCCATCTGCTAAGTCTATTTGTTATATACACAGTACCCACCGCCTATACGGCGATTCGTTCTGGCAATATCGGGGTACATAGACGCAAAATGATTGGTTTATATGTGGGCGCTCTTCTGGTGGCAGGTAGTTTCACACTGACGCCTGGGCGCTTAATGCATAGTTGGCTGTTTGGTTAAACCCTATCTCGCCGCGGTCGAAACACATCGCTTGCGGCCTCAGATTCCAAGCAGTAGCATAGAGATACGCACACTCATTATTCGGATGCCGTTGCCATCAAACAACTAGCCATTAATTTATCCTTTATATTGACTCTGTGGAGCGCTGGCACAAACGTATCTGCCGATCAAGTTAGAGTGGCCGTGGCCAGCAATTTTGCCACTGCAATGAAAGCCCTCACGATGGAGTTTGAAAAGACAACGGCTCATCATGTCGTACTTTCGTTTGGCTCTACCGGCAAACATTATGCGCAAATAAAAAACGGCGCGCCTTTCGATGTATTTATGGCTGCCGATATTGAGCGTCCGCGGCTTTTAGAGACGCAAGGCCTTGCTCAGACAGATAGCCGTATGACCTATGCCAGGGGGAAGTTAATTCTGTGGACCTCGAAATCTGGAATCGATGACATTAAAAACACCCTGCTGATGGGTAAAGACTTTCGCCACTTGGCGGTGGCCAACCCAAAATTATCCCCTTATGGGTTGGCAGCACAGCAAGTTATGATAAAGCTTGATGTATGGCCAAGGCTACAACCCAAGCTAGTGCGAGGAGAGAATATCGCGCAAACCTTTCAATTTGTGCACAGCGGCAATGCTGGGCTGGGGTTTGTGGCTTACTCCCAGGTAATTAATCCTGTTCGGTCGTTGCAAGGATCATTTTGGGTGCCGCCCGAATCACTGTATAGCCCGATTGATCAACAGGCCGTATTATTAACGGACAAACAAGCCGGAAAAGATTTAATGGCATTTTTAGAGGGATCTTTAGCGCGCCAAATAATTCAAGACTATGGGTATGATGTACCGTGATACTTAGCGAACAAGATTTGACCGCACTATGGGTGACTATAAAGTTAGCATCAGTGAGTACTCTCGTCTTATTGATCATAGGCACTCCTATCGCATGGTGGCTGTCACGCAGTCAGTGGCGTTTTAAATTTATTATTGAAGCGATTATTGCCCTACCCCTTATTCTACCGCCCACCGTGCTGGGCTTTTATTTATTGATTTCACTGGGCCCTAATGGCCCTATCGGAGGGTTGGTTAACCTCCTTGGCGGCGCTCCATTGGCGTTTACGTTTACTGGACTAGTGATTGGCTCAGTCTTTTATTCCATGCCTTTTGTTGTACAACCTCTGCAAAACGCGTTTACGTCTATTGGCAGCCGGCCTTTAGAAGTCGCAGCAACACTTCGAGCATCGCCACTAGATCGTTTTTTCACTATTGTTGTACCCATGGCTAAGCCGGGCTTCATAACAGCAAGCGTTTTGGGTTTTGCTCACACTCTAGGCGAGTTCGGTGTGGTACTGATGATTGGCGGCAATATTCCCGGGAGTACGCAAGTGGCCTCCATTGCTATTTATGATCATGTAGAGGCTCTCGAGTATGGCCAAGCACACTGGCTGGCTGGCAGCCTTTTGCTACTCTCATTTCTATTGTTAGTCGTTGTGTATGGCGCTAACCGCCGCTACACGGTGGCCCAGCCATGAGCATAGCGCTGCGCTTTAATATCCAACGTGATGCGTTTACCCTCAACATAGATACGGTCATTCCAGAAAACGGCGTGACCGCTATTTTTGGACCTTCCGGTAGCGGCAAAACAACCCTATTACGAGCCATTGCAGGGTTAGAATATACTGAAGATGGTTACCTCAAAGTGGGTGACATTTTGTGGCAAGATAATAAAACCTTCCTACCCACGCACCAGCGTAAAGTCGGTTATGTCTTCCAAGAACCCAGCCTATTTTCACATCTCACCGTAGCGGCTAATATTAACTACGGTCTAAAACGTTCAAAGAGTCCGACATCTCAGGATGGTCTGCAGCAAGCCTTAGATCTGTTAGGTATTGAACACCTGCTTGAGCGTATGCCATGGCAGTTGTCCGGTGGTGAACAACAGCGGGTGGCCATTGCCCGGGCATTAGCCACAAACCCCTCAATGTTGTTACTGGACGAGCCTTTGGCAGCCTTAGGAGATGAACAAAAAGCCGCAATATTGCCGTACCTTGAATCTGTTTACAAAACGTTAGATATTCCAGTGCTCTATGTCAGCCACTCACGTAATGAGGTCGCTCGTCTAGCTAATCATTGTCTGTTGCTTGATACGGGTGAGCTAAAAGCCTGCGGACCCATTAGTGAGCTATTTACCGCGCTGGATCTGCCGCTGGCTCGTCAGGCAAATGCTGAAAGTATTATTGAAGCCTTGATGTCTAGTTATGATGAAAAATATGGCTTGGCAACCTTGGTCTTTTCGGGTGGTCAATTTTCAGTAGCCTCCAAGCCATTGCCATTAAACGCTAATGTCCGCCTACAGGTCCTCGCCAGGGATGTAAGTATTACCCTTAAACAACAAATCAATACTAGTATTCTCAATATAATTCCGGTGACTATCGATCAGATGGTAAAAGAAAATAATGCTCAGATGACTGTTCGATTGATCGCCGATGGTACGGTTCTACTCTGCAAGATTAGCTGTAAATCGGTAGACGATCTGCAGCTAAAGCCAGGTGATAAGGTTTTTGCACAAGTCAAAACCGCCGCCATACTGATCTAACGACTTAACTTTAAAGAGTATGCGCCTTATGAATTGGGTCTTTGGAATGCTTTTGGGTCTGCTCATCGCCGTTATTTTGTGGCGACTAATCTCTCAGCATGAGAAAAAATATGCGGCTAAACGCGAGGCTTTAATCCAACAGAAGCTCGATCGTATTGCTGACACTAGGCAGCGCGAGACAAAAAAATGACACGGTTAATACGCAATGGTTGAACTACGTAATGCTGAGGCCCATGAGCTAGAAGCCCTAAAAAACTTCTTAACAACCCATGGCGCTAATCAATGGAACTACCTACCTGAGGATGGAATAGACGAACAATTTCAGCGTCTTTATAAGGGTACCGATTACTGTCTAGTGGCCATTGATGGCGGCCATCCCGTGGGTATTGCTGTTTATAGCAAACCGGGCGATATTCCAACGCTGTTTGAGCCCTATGTTGCAGAAAACGCAGCGGTCTATGTCGCCGAAGTCACGGTACATACAGAATGGGGTGGCCAAGGTATTGGTAGTAAGCTACTGAACCATATCGCGGCTACGTCCAAAGCTAGCGGCGCTAATGAACTTATGATAGAACGGCATGAACAAAATATTGCCTCTGCGGGAATGATGCGAAAAGCTGGATTTGTCGAAATTGACTGTTTTTTAGACCTAGAACGTCGAGAAACTGGGAGTCGTAAAACTACGGTCCTTAGCCGCAATTTAAATACATAAACGTAAAGTGTTAAAGTGGTAGTATCAAGCGATGGTTTAGCAGATGTTGCTGGCGGCCCTGGGATAAAAAGGTTTCGATATAAGCAACGAACCTTGTGCCTATTGACAGTGTTTTAGGTGTATCTTAACCCGCTAAATAGCGAGAACTTAATGGAACAATCTAATCAACCTAAGAGTCAGTTTCATTTATTTACGCAACGAAGGTTCTTACCCTTTTTTGTCACACAGTTTCTTGGCGCGCTGAATGACAACTTGTTCAAAAATGCTCTCTTAGTCATTGTGGTTAGCTCAGCCGTTGCAGGGTCGGAGGCTAGCACTAACTTCACCACTAATTTTGCGGTTGGCCTGTTCATCCTCCCGTTTTTCCTTTTCTCTACCACCGCCGGTCAGTTAGCTGATACCTATGACAAGGCAATGTTAATGCGCAGAGTTAAGCTTGCCGAAATTTTGATTATGCTCGCAGGCAGCTATGCTCTGATGACCCAAAACCTCAACTTTATGCTGTTAATCTTATTCTTGCTGGGCACCCAATCGGCTTTTTTTGGCCCTGCAAAATATTCTCTCATTCCACAACACCTCAATAGCGATGAGTTATTAGCTGGGAATGCACAGATCAGCATGGGAACCTTTGGGTCCATTTTGCTGGGCACTTTGATTGGCGGATGGATGGTCACGCTTGAGAATGGCATTACTCTGTTAAGTGGGGCTATTGTCTTAGTCTCTATTATTGGATGGCTGTGCAGTCGCGAGATCCCAGAAGCCCCCTCTGAAAATCCTAAGCAAAAGCTTAGCCTAAACCCCTTTGCCGAAACAGCCGGTAACTTCCGTATGGCACGGGAGAATCGCACGGTGTTTCACTGTATTTTAGCGATCTCTTGGTTTTGGCTCTACGGTGGTTGCTTTTTGACCCAGGTACCAAACTTCACAGTGACCGTCCTTAATGGTCACCCCCGGTTAATCTCAATTTTACTGGGCGCATTCATTGTTGGCGTTGCGCTGGGTTCGCTGTTGTGTAATAGGCTATCTCGAGGTGTTATAGAACCAGGTATTGTCCCCTTGGGAGCGATTGGTCTGAGTATTTTTGCCTTTGATCTAAGCTTTGCGTCAATTGCCTATCAGGAGACGCATGGTTCTCTAAGCGCAGTAATGCCGATGCAATTTTTAGGCCTCGATGGTGGACCACATATACTAATCGATTTAGTCTTGATTGGTATGTTTGGTGGTTTCTTTATCGTGCCTCTCAATTCTATGGTCCAGCAGCGAACTGCGGCTAATAATCGTGCACGTGTTCTTTCCGTCAACGCCATTATGAATGCCGCCTATATGGTTGGCGGCAGCCTATTGGGTATTTTTTTCCTCAGTATTTTAGGCTGGAGTATAATGTCGTTTTTCATTACTGTAGCGGTAATGAACGTCCTGGTTGTCGGCATTATTTTTGTACGCATCCCTGAATTTTTCTCAAGATTTAAACTCTGGTCTTCCAGCCGTTTTAACTTATTATCTAATCGCTAAAAAGGAGCTCTAAGCGCACATGCAACTTTCATCGAAAATTCTATCAGGAATGGTACTTGGCATTATTCTGGGTTTAGTACTGAATGCACTAGGTGGTGCTGATCCTGAAAAAACACCTCTTATTGCTTGGTTTGTAAACAATGTTTTTGATGTGATAGGTCAGATTTTCGTCATTTCTTTAAAGCTGTTAGTAGTACCTCTGGTGTTTTTCTCTTTGGTGTGCGGTTCAGCCTCGATGGGCGAGGATGTCAAGATGGGTCAGGTAGCCCTTAAAACCATCGGCCTTTACTTAGTGACAACGGCAATTGCAGTAAGTCTCGCTCTGATCATCGCCAATATCGTCGACCCTGGCGTAGGCATCAATACCTCTGAGGCGGCTAACTATATTGCCAAACCCGCTCCATCGTTTAAAGAAGTCTTTATTGGAATTTTCCCCTCTAACCCATTTCAGGCAATGGTAGAGGGTAATATGTTGCAAGTTATAGTGTTCGCCATTTTGGTTGGTGTTGCTATATTGCAGGCGGGTGATTCTGGAAAAACCGTTTTGCGCGGCTGTCAGATGATTAGTGATGTCATTATGAGAATGGTGTCTATTTTGATGAATCTTGCGCCTTATGGGGTATTTTGCCTGTTGGCGAAATTATTTACCAGCCAAGGGTTCTCAGCCATTATTAATCTGGCGCTGTACTTTGGCACGATAGTATTCGTTCTATTTCTCCATGCCAGCGTTGTGTATACCAGTATATTTGCTCTACTTACCCGCTTAAATCCACTGACTCTATTTAAAAACATGCGCCCAGCATTATTATTCGCTTTTAGCACCTCATCGAGTAATGCAACGATGCCAATCACTCTAAATGTAGCTCGAACAAGAGTCGGCGCGCACAATTCAATTGCTTCGTTCACTATTCCCTTAGGAGCGACAGTAAACATGGATGGCACCGCAATTATGCAAGGTATTGCGACCGTCTTTATTGCTCAGGCCTATGGCCTTGATTTGACAATGGGCGAGTACCTAGCCGTTGTTGCTACCGCCACATTAGCATCCATCGGCACTGCTGGGGTACCGGGCGTAGGGTTAATTACTTTAGCCATGGTCTTGCAGCAAGTTGGCTTACCTGTCGAGGGCATTGGCTTGATTATCGGTGTTGATCGCCTACTAGATATGATGCGAACTGTCGTCAATGTATCCGGTGACGGCATGGTGACCGCTGTAGTCGCCAATAGCGAAGGACTGTTAGATAAAGACGTATTTAATGATCTTTCTGAGCAAGACGATCACAAAGACACACAAACAAGCTAATGTAATCTCATGAAAGCTATTTTACGTATCAGCACAGTAGCTTTTCATTAAAAATACTAATCCAGTGAGGGCGTCAACGCTTTAGTTTTTAAAGCGTTAGGGCTCTTTACTGAATGATAATTTTTGTATGCGTGCCGCAATCGAGCTTTATTTTTGCCAGGGTACGACCGATAAAAAGGTTTAAATGAAATGCCGTTGCTCAGCCGTAAAGGAATCGTAACACTCATTGTCTTAGGCCTTGGTCTGCTAATGATTGTTTCTCTCGCCATGCTCAAATCAAAGCCTCAGAGAGAGCCCCGAACGAGCCGACCATTGCTTCCAGTGGACGTTCTAATTGTTGTTCCTGCCCCTCTTACCGTGACCGTATTGAGCCAAGGGACAGTTGCTCCCAAACGAGAAATAGATCTAGTTTCGCAGGTTGCTGGCCGTGTTGTGGCCGTTGCGGCGCAGTATGCGAATGGTGGATTCTTTAATGCCGACGAAAAACTGCTGCAGATCGAACCTGAAGACTATGAGTTTTCTGTCACCCGCGCCAAGGCGCAAGTTGCCAAGGCGCAAGAACAAGTTGCTCTAGAGCAGGGTCGTTCGCGCCAAGCTAAGCGTGAATGGCGAGAGCTTGGAGACAATACTGCCAATGCACTATTTCTCAGGCAGCCACAGTTGAACTCTGCCGAAGCTGCATTAGAGTCTGCGCAAGCTGATCTAAAGAAAGCCAAGTTAGATCTTGGACGGACAGCCATTAGTGCGCCTTTTCCTGGGCGCATTCGTGAAATCTATGCTGATCTTGGGCAGTATGTGAATCCAGGGGCTCGAATCGCCAAGGTTTATAGCACCAATGTGGTGGAAGTGCGCCTGCCTCTCTCTGACAGACAGGCCTCATTGATTGAGCTTCCAACCAATTACCAGAATAACCAAAAGGCGAATTTCCCCAGTGTTATATTGCGTAATAGTGTCGGAGAACAGACCTATGAATGGCAAGGTACTATTGTGCGCACTGATGCCTCAATTGATATTGAAAGTAGAATGACTTATGCCGTGGCGGAAGTGCAAAATCCATTTAAAGCGGATAGCTCGGTTAATCGCCCTCCTTTAAATATAGGGCTTTTCGTACAGGCGGAAATTTCTGGAAAAACCATTACCAACGCTATAACCCTTCCCAAGGACGCGGTGTATCAAGGCGACCAAATTCTGGTGCTGAATGAACTTGACCAGGTTAACTATCAAACAATCTCCGTAGTTCAGACCGGCACAAATAACGTAACAGCGATTGGCATTACCCCCGGGACACGAATCGTTTCTACCCGCATTCCCTTGGCAATCGCTGGTATGAAGGTAGTACCCAAAGAACAAGGGTTGGTCAAAAATCAATCCGTCAATGAGGAAGCGATCCTTTGAATGCATCTATTAGATGGTTCGTTAACAATCCAGTAGCTGCAAACCTACTGATGCTGTTGATTGTCATCGGTGGTTTCTTTGGTGCCTACGGTATTGGTAAAGAGGTCTTCCCATCAACTTCTGTTAATTATATTACCGTCAACATGCCTTATCCGGGCGCCGGCCCAAAGGAAGTTGAAGAACAGATAGTCGTGCGTATTGAGGAGGCTATTTATAATTTGGAGGGTATTAAAAGTCTGTCCTCTGAAGCCCGTAAAGGACGTGGCTCTGTAACAGTTGAGGTAGATACCGACTATGAAATGACCAAAATGCTCAATGATATAAAGAGCAGAGTCGACGCTATTATCACCTTCCCAAAAGATGCCGAAAGGCCTATTGTGACCGAGGTTGTCGTTCGTGAAGAAGTCATAAGAATTGCCTTATTTGGCGACGCCGATGAACGTGTTCTTAAAGAATATGGCGAACGTATTCGTGACGACCTTGCCGGTATGCGTGGCGTGGATTTTGTCGAGGTCTGGGGGGTTCGTCAGCCGCAAGTTGACATCGAGCTTTCTGAAATCGATATGCGCCGCTACGGTATCTCTTTTGATGACGTCGTCAGTGCAGTGCGCCGTACTTCTATTAACTTACCCGCTGGAACCATTCGTGCCGACAGCGGCGATATTCAAGTTCAAACTCGAGGGCAAGCCTACTATGAAGACGACTTTAAACGCATAGCGGTCACCAGCGGTAATGACGGCACTCAGGTCATCATCGGTGATTTAGCCACGGTCAAAGACACCTTTGAAGAGCGCAATGCCGTTACCCGATTCAATGGTAAAAAAGCGATATTTTTGGCTATCAGTGTGGGCGAAGATCCAGATGTGATGGCCACAACCAAAGCCGTCAAAGACTATGTCGCCAGTGGTGCGTTATTTTTACCCGATGAGCTGGAAATGGATACTTGGAGAGACTACTCGGTGCTCTTTGAAGGCCGCTTATCATTGCTAACCAAAAATGCACTAGGGGGTCTAGTGTTAGTGTTTATTGTACTGATGCTATTTTTAAGCCCTCAATTAGCCTTTTGGGTGGCATTGGGTATTGCCGTGGCCTATATGGGCGCGTTATGGATTCTACCTGGGGTCGGTCTGACCCTAAACATGCTATCGATGTTCTCGTTTCTACTCATTTTGGGTATTATTGTGGACGATGCAATTATTGTCGGAGAAAGCGTATTTAGGCATCAAGAAGAAGGGCTTGACCCTCTCTCAGCAGCACGAGCAGGCACCCAAGCAGTCGCCAAGCCAGTATTCTTAGCAGTGCTCAGCACCATGATTTTTTTCTCGCCAATATTTTTTCTCCCTGGGTTATGGGCAAAGTTTCTCTGGGCGATACCGGCGATAACCATCGTAGCGCTAAGCTTTTCGCTGATTGAATCTCTTTGGATACTGCCCTCTCACCTTGCTCAAATGAAACCTAGTAAGCCACCAACATCGCAGTTTGGTACCCAATTATTAAAAGTTCGAATGGCATGCGCCAACGGTCTAACTCGTTTTGCTAAAAATGTATTTCGTCCCCTATTAGAAAAAGCACTGCACTGGCACTACCTAACACTAACCTTGTTCTTCTTGGCATTAACCCTGTCGCTAACCTTGGTTGGAGCGGGCTACGTCAAACAAGTACAAATGCCAAATGTGGCATCGGACTTTATTTCCATGCGCTTAAACATGCCCGACGGTCACTCAAAAGAAGCGAAGCTGGAAATCATGAAGCGCGCAGAGAGCGCCGCTAATCAGCTCGCTAACGATGCGGTTGTTCAGGAAAGTATCGTGACAGACCGCTTAATTGCCAATCAACTCTCGTTCATGTGGGGTGACACTATTCGCCTGCTGATTGAGCTCACTCCCGAGGTTAGTGGGCAGATAGATCCGAAACTCGTAGGAGAACGGTGGCAGGCGGCTATGGGTCCAGTTCCTGAAGCCAAAAAGGTCACCCTAGATACTACTCTTGGGCCACCATCGTCGATGTTCTCCATTTCACTCACCTCATCCAATGTTGATGAGCTGGCAGGGGCCGCAGCGTTTATCAAAGAACAGTTAGGCCGACTTCCTGGTACTAAAAATATTCGTGACGATCTGCATTCTGGTCGCGCCGACATTGATATTAGTTTATTACCCAACGCGGATAGTCTTGGAGTGAGCCTGTCTCAGGTGGCCACTCAGGTGCGCCAAGGATTTTATGGTGCCGAGGCTCAGCGCATACCTCGGGAACGAGATGACGTCCGAGTCATGGTTCGCTACCCAAAAGATGCACGATCTCAGGTTGCGACCTTGGAAGATATGCGTATCCGCACTGCAGGTGGCGCAGAAGTGCCGTTCTACTCGGTTGCTGAAGCGAATTATGTCCCTGGATATTCGCGGATTAAGCGTACTGATCGCGAGCGCAGCATCCGTATTACTGCCCTACCCTCTACGGGAAAGCTAACCGTGAGCGAGATAGCCGAAGTTATATATGGCGATGTCGCCACAGAGATGCGCGAACTATTTCCCGAAGTATCCGTTAAAAAAGATGGTCAGCTTGAAGACCAAGAGGAGTTTAACAGTACCGGACTTAAGCTCTTTGGCCTGGCAATTCTGTTGATTTATTCTTTGATGGCTATCGAATTTAAATCCTACCTAAAACCCATTGGCGTTTTGTCTGCCATTCCCTTTGGCATTATGGGGGCTATTTTTGGGCACCTCCTCATGGGTTTGGACTTTAGCTTGCTGTCATTGGTCGGCGTGCTTGCAGTCTCTGGCGTGGTCGTCAATGACAATTTGGTTCTCATTGACCGAATTATTCAGCTGCGAGAAGGAGGCGAGGATCTCTATGACGCGCTTGTTAGAGCCAGCGTAGACCGGTTTAGGCCCATTATCTTAACCTCGATCACAACCTTTATCGGTCTTACGCCAATCCTTATGGAGACTAGCCTGCAGGCACAGTTTTTGATCCCCATGGTTGCTTCATTGTCTTTCGGTGTGCTATTTGCGACCGCCGTAACACTGCTATTTGTACCCTGTCTCTATATGGCTGGCGCTACGCTTAAGCAGAAAATTACGGGCGATTCCTCAGACAAGGACTTACGCACGAACTAGCCGGTTAATAATACGCGGTGGGCGATGTAGTCAGTACCAACGGCGATGCCACTTCCTCGCGCTTAACCACACCACAGAGTTGCTCAACTAGCTCCAAAGCAAAATCAATGGCAGTGCCTGGGCCCTGACTGGTTACACAATTTCCATCAACCACTACGCGAGACTCAGTGTCTACCTCTTTTGCTTTCATACTCTGATAAAACTGCGGATGGCAGGTCGCTGTCTTATCTGCCAATAGGCCCTTTTCACCAAGGACTACCGCCGGCGCCGCGCAGATGGCACCCAATAATCGTAACTCTTTGACGTGTGTTTGCAATAATTGATCAAGCACAGCACTTTCAGCCAGATGCTGTGATCCGGGGACACCTCCTGGAAGGGCAATCAAATCCCAGGCCTTGCCTGCGCAGTCATGAATACTACAATCAGCGACGATACGGGTCCCTCGAGATGCCGTAATCTTGAGATCTTTAGAGTCACTTACCGATGCCACAGTGACTGCGACTCCCGCTCGTCGCAATACGTCTATTATGGTTACCGCTTCCATTTCTTCGCTGCCATCGGCAACGGGGACTAACGCTTGTTTAGTCATGTTATTTCCCTTTTTATCCAACATCTGTATAGGTTACACTGTGCCCGAAATCAACGGTTCTGTCACGGGAAGTGCATGAAAATTTACATCATACAAAGTCAGGATATGGCTACGCTGGATAAGCACTTAGAGTGGACTCATAATAGTGAATCCAGTGGCCTTTTTTATACTCCTCACAGAGATATAGCTTTGAACCAACTGATTGAGTTAAACGCGAAAGATATTAGCTTAAGAGCTGACATCGTTGAGTGCGCAGCAGATCCAAAGGGGCGACCTGTGGTCCTGCTAGAGGCTCTTAATACTGAACAAACCGCTACTGATGAAAATCAGTCTAGCGCAGCCTAAACAGGATTCTATTTTGTCTTTAAATGTTAAGCTAGACTTGTTCAGCAACCCTACAAAAGCAGATCGATTAACCGGCATAGCCCGGGGTATTGAAAAAGAAAGTCTAAGAGTGGAGGTGAGTGGACATCTTGCTAATACACCGCATCCTAAAACGCTAGGATCTGCACTGACTCATCCCAACATAACCACAGATTTTTCTGAGTCTCTGTTAGAGTTTATTACTGCGCCTTCCTCGTCGATTGACACCGTAATGAGTCAATTAGAAGAGATTCACCGCGTTACCTACCAAAACATTGGTGATGAGTTACTGTGGGTCAACAGTATGCCCTGCCAACTCGGATCAGATAGCAGTATCCCGATTGGAGAATATGGCAGCTCCAATGTTGGGAAAATGAAAAACATCTACAGGCGTGGACTTGGAAATCGATACGGCCGCTTAATGCAGACCATCGCGGGTATCCACTATAATTTTTCAGTGCCAGATTCTCTGTGGGAAGACTTACAAGCTAGCGCCGGCAACCAGCAATCATTGCAAGATTTCAAGTCTGATGGTTACTTTAGCCTGATTAGGAATTTTCGACGTTATTCTTGGCTACTTCTCTATTTGTTGGGCGCCGCGCCTGCAATCTGTCGAAGCTTTGTCGGTGATAACGATCACCGTTTGGCCCCCGTTGGTAGTGATACACATAGCTTATATCAACCGCATGCGACCTCACTGCGAATGGGTGATTTAGGCTACCAAAGTGATGCTCAGAGCTCATTAGTTGTTTGCTACAACGATCTACCTCAATACACCACCACGCTGAACAAGGCTCTCTCACAGAGTTATCCACCCTATGATGCGATCGGTTTAAAAGATAGTGAAGGCAAGTATCAGCAACTTAGTACTAATCTCTTACAAATTGAGAATGAGTTCTACAGTACAATTCGACCGAAACGGACTGCCGCCTCTGGTGAAACCCCGGCACATGCTCTTATCGAACGTGGCGTAGAGTACATTGAAGTGCGCTGTGTTGATCTCAACCCACTGTTACCCTGTGGAATCGATGAAGAAACAATCTGCTTCTTAGATACTTTTCTACTGTTTTGTTTACTACAAGACAGCCCTCCGACTGATACTGAAGAATATGCCTGCATCCCTGAAAATATTGATCGTACCGTTTACTCTGGCCGCGATCCAAAATTGACGTTGCTACGAGGCAAGGAAGAGGTGCCGCTAAGAGAATGGGGACAAACGTTACTTGATGACATGCGTCCGGTGGCAATACTTTTAGATAATGCCAACCAAACTGACAGCTATACTCAAGCTTTAGATGTGATGGTAGTGCGCATCCATGATGATAGTTCAACACCCGCAGCCAAGTTGCTGGCAGAAATGCATGAGAATGATGAAACCTACTATGCCATGGCCATGCGTAAAGCCTGTGAGCACAGAGACTATTTTCAGGCCAATCCACCCAACGTAGATACTATGCATAAGTATAAAGATTTAGCTGAAAAATCGTTACAAAAGCAGGCGGATATAGAGGCACATGACAGACTTTCGTTTGACGATTTTTTGGCTGACTATTATCGCTAGCCATGCCCTATAAGAGAGCCTAAGTTAAGGATAAATGGAGTCATCATTGAGTTATCTAACCTACAGAGTAGTAAACCTTTTAGGAGCGGTTGGTTGTGCCGGCGCACTAATAATAGCCGTTGTTTATTTTCAACAGCATCTCGGCCTTGAGCCGTGTTACCTGTGTATTACCCAGCGCGTGTTTGTTGCTATTGTTGGGATAATATTTTTAATCGCGGCACTGCATAACCCCCTAGGTCGCGGGCAGAAAATCTACTCTGGACTTGGTATTGCTGCGTCCATTAGCGGCGGGTTTTTCTCAGTCAAACAGCTGTGGTTGCAAAATCTTCCTGAAGACTCGATACCCGCCTGCGGACCCCCAGTAGACTATTTGATGGATGTTTTTCCAGCGTCCGAGGTCATTACCATGCTAATTCGTGGGGATGGCAATTGTGCGAAAGTACAGTGGGAGCTTTTTGGTGTGAGCATGCCAGGCTGGGTACTCTTCGTTTTTATCGTACTCGCGGGCATAGGACTCTTCCAATTATTGCGCAAGCACTGAGAATCGTTTGCGGGCTATTAGGCCTCGTTGCCTTTCAGTGGTTGGGAGAATTACTGGTGCTATGGACCGGTGTTATTATTCCTGGCCCACTGTTAGGAATGCTCTTACTGCTAGTCGTTCTTATGGTCCCAAGCCAACTTGCGAATTTCATTCAACCGACTAGCAGTCATCTGATTAAAAACCTTTCGCTACTATTTATCCCAGCCTGTGTCGGCGCGTTTTTTCTCAGCGCCCAGATTAATGTGCAACTGCCCATGCTTTTACTTGCGATCATTATTAGTACTCCGCTGACCATCGTCGTAATGACTCTGCTAATCATATCGACCAAAGGACACAAGGATGCCTGAGCTGATAATGCAACAATGGCAGCAAATAACTGAGAGCTCCTGGTTAATACTATTTTCTATCCTTGGTTTTGGTGTTGGTGTTTTTGTCTATCGGCGCTGTGGTAAGCACCCATTGAGTCATCCCTTGCTAATAAGTACCCCTCTTATAGGTCTGGCGTTATATTTGTTAAACATCGATTATGTGGATTATTACGCCGCAAATGGCGTACTAAATTGGCTACTCGGCGCTGCAACCGTCGCCTTAGCCGTTCCTTTGTCGCTACAAATAAAAAATCTCTCTTCGCTGTGGCCAGTCATCCTGTTAACGGTGCTCATTGGCGGTTTATTTGCTGCGGGGAGTGTTTTAGTGATTGGCAACTGGTTTATGTTAGAGCCCACAGCTATCCTCTCATTGGTGGCGAAATCAGTCACCACTCCAATTGCAATGATTATCACTGAACAATTAGGCGGCCTAATCACGCTCATTACTGTTCTGGTGCTGTTTACAGGAATCATCGGGATCATTGTCGCAGAGCCTATTTTTACGTTTTTTAATTTGCAGGATGAACGCTGGCAAGGTCTCATATTGGGCGTTTCTGCACATGCCATTGGAACACTTAAGGCCTTCGAGAAAAGTCCTCGATGCGGGGCCTTTTCAACTATTGGTATGGGTCTAAACGGTATTTGGACGACTCTCTTCCTCATTCCTCTTATGCACGCTTTTGGTCCATGAATGATTATGCTTTTATGCAAAAAGAGGTACACTTAGGTAATTGTTAAATACCCAGGTACAAAGGTAATGGTTAAGGATAAGGATAAGGATAA